>OHAV01000974.1_pt1 | contig 10011 bp, 4 predicted proteins | sample 1577271 | NCBI WGS metagenome assembly OHAV01 (sample SAMEA3879537, study PRJEB24766) | human gut metagenome | biome: human-associated habitat; feature: feces | place: USA | collected 1985/1987 | reverse complement strand
CAAGGGCATCGGCAGCAATATGCCAACGGCGAATATCGTTCCAGCGAGTACCTTCAAAACATAGTTCCCAACGGCGTTCATTCTGCAATGCAGCCAACGAATATGTACCAATAGGTTCAAGTCCGGCACGACTACGCACTCTGTTTATACCGGAAACATCTTCCTTCAATTCAGACTGCATCAACAATACATCCGCAAAACGAATCAAAACCAAATCATGAATAGAACCGGTTTGCATCAGATTATCATTAATCCAGCCGTCGGCACCATACATTATCTTCTCAAATACCGGTTCAATCGTTTTATTTCCAGCCGCATCCGTACTATAAGCCATGATAGAACCTATTTTCATCTGATAATAATCCGTTTCTTGGATAAAGCCGTCACCACCACCTTTATTATAACTCGGCATATCCTCCGTCTTGAATACGGAGGCCGGACGACGGGCATCATCTTGTTCTGCCACACTCCAATCATTATAAAGATTGGGAGCTACAGGACCGGCACCCCATCCTTGTCCGAAGGGGAAAGAATTGGCCTGATCATTGCCACGTACACCAAAATGCAGAGCATAACCGTTACCATAACCGATAGTAGTGCTCCAAGATGCAAGTTTATTATATTTAATGGCAAACATGGATTCGGGATTTACCGCTGCATCATCTTCTACCCACTTCAATCCCTGACCGGCAGTAAACGGAAAATCTTCTACCGTACATTTATTGGTATATGCCCACAAATTACGAAACTCAGGAACAAGACTATAACCAGAATTATTCACACAATCATCAATATACCCAACCACATCCTGCTTGGTCAAAGTTGTCCCATCAGGCAAATCAACTGAAGTCAACGGACTATAGTTCGTACTAACCAAATCGTTCAGAGTTTCACCATTGCCATACATACCAGTATAATACAACCAAGCACGTCCTAACATAGCTTCAGCCGTATATTTATCAACATGCCCATCCGACTTGCGAACAGCCGGCATATTTGCAGCCGCATCGCGAAGATCCTGCAGAATCTGCCCCCAGATAACAGCGGCAGTCGGAGGAGTAGTATCTTCGGGCAACAAAGCAGTAATCACCAAAGGTACGCGCCCATACATGGAAGCCAACTCGTAGTAATAAAAAGCACGAAGGAACTTGGCTTCGCCCTCAGCCTGCGCTCTTACTTCCGGATCCATTTCAATACCAGCAAGAGCCTCCAACAACGTATTGGCACGGTTGATTCCTTGATAGCGAGCCACCCAGTAGTCCTGCGTAGCATTTGTACCCGTATTACAAATAAGGTCCAAAGATTGCATCAACTTATCATTGGGACCACCACCACCCAACATATCATCGCAAGCCAGCAGAGAATTATACAAGAAAGACTGCTGTGGAAAAGCATTGACATTATTCAGGTTCTGATATATGGCAGCTAAAGCCTGATTGGCATCTTCAGCCGTTTTAGGAAAATTGGTCGTATCTTTTTCCGTCAGACTCATCGAGTCCAAGCTACAAGAAGCAAACATTCCTGCTATCATCAAAGCTGCACCTATTAAATATGCTATTTTTTTCATCGTGTATCAATTTTAGAATTTAACATTAACACCTACCATATAAGTACGAGGTTGAGGATAGTTACCTACATCAACACCGGTTACCCACGGTTCTTTGTCATTGAGGGCTCTACCATTCTCCGGATCCATCCCTTTATAACCGGTAAAAGTAAATAGATTCTGTGCAGCAGCATACACACGAAGTTGCTGGAACGGACAGTTCTTCCAAATTCTCTTGAAATCGTATCCTATAGTCAGATTTTGAATGCGAACATAGTCGGCATCATCAATATAAATATCTGAAATGGCCTGGAAATTCTGTCCACTATTTCCCGGCGCAAGCAGCGGATATCTGTTTGAGGTTCCTTCGCCATGCCAGTAATCGTAAACTTCTGTCGTATAGTTTTCATACTGTCCATCTGAGAACTTTCGCCAAGAGCGAGCTACCTGTGCACCAAAAGCGCCATAGGTTGTTACAGAGAAATCAAATCCTTTATATTCCGCACTTAACGTAAGACCCATTGTCACGTCAGGATGAGGATTACCCAAATCAGTCTTATCGTCATCATTAATCACCCCATTTCCATCAACATCCACAAACTTCAAATCACCCGGTTTAATACTTGCACCTTGCTTAGAGTTTGCCGCATTTCCTTTACAATTCTGGTCAAGATATGCCTGCAAGTCATTCTGGTTCTGAATGACACCATCCGTCTTATAACCATAAAAATAGCCAATAGGATGTCCTTCTTCCATACGGACAAACCGACCCGTACTTTGAGCCAACAAATCATTACCGCCTTCAATAAAATGATTGGCGTTATTAACCTCCGTTACTTCATTCTTATTATAGGCCATATTGACATTCACCCCATACTTGAACTCCTTACCAATCTGATCTCTCCAGCCCATTGAAAGTTCAAGGCCAGTATTCTTTACCGTACCAGCATTTTGATATTGAGTAGCGAAACCGGAAGCCGCATTGGTACCCACTTCCACTAACAAGTCTTTCGTCTGCTTGCTATACCAGTCCATGGTAAAACTCAGACGGTTATCCAAGAAACGGGCATCAATACCGATATTGGTCTGTTCTGAAGTTTCCCATGTCAAATCGGGGTTAGCCAAACGATTCGGGTAAGCTCCGGTTGTACCTCCATTCTTATCCGAGCCAAATGTATAAAGACCATAATCGCCAAACTCGTAACCGGCACGCCAATTTGAATTAGGGATATTGTCATTACCATTCTGTCCCCAACCAGCACGGACTTTCAAGAAACCAAGCCAAGAAGCAGTATTCTTCATAAAAGCCTCGTTTGAAATAACCCAACCAGCAGAGAATGATGGGAAATATCCCCATTGATTGCCTTTCGCAAACTTAGACGAGCCATCGGCACGAATGATAGCAGAAAACATATAAGTTTCCTTAAAGTCATAATTCAAACGTCCAAAATAAGACATCTTAGAACCATAATCCGAGGGATAACCATTTACTGTAGCAGTAGCTTTACGTTCTGTATTATGCAAATAAGCATGTGTAAAGTCACCAAAAGCACTATTATAACCGGTTGCCTCTACTGATTCGCCATAAGTTGGTCTTGATTTAGAATACTCTGTACCAGCCAAAACATCAAAATGATGTAAGTCTGTAATATCAAACCGATAACTCAACGTATTAGTCAAACTCCAGTTCCAACCCAAAGACACGTTATTTATCGTTTGGTCTTTATCACGGCTATCTCCCTGATTATTAATTTGGTAAACGGGAAGATATGAACGCCATGAACTTGACCATTGTTTGTAACTAACCTGACCTTTATAAATAAGATTCTTAAGTGGTTGTACTTCCAGATATGCCGCTGTGTTCAGATTAAAATTCTTATTCTTATTATTCCCAGCCTGATTATATACCATGTGAGCCATCGGATTAGAAGCATATGCAGTATAATCAAGTATACCATTAGCACTCGTTCCAAAATTCTTCAAATCATCATACATGAAGAAATCACCATTTTCATTATATACAGGAATCAGAGGAATAGCACGCAAAGCATTAGAAAGGTCATTCGAATATTGATTACCTAACTGCACACCTTGATTCTGTTTGTGCTGATAATATATATTCTCACCAAACTTTATCACATCCACATCTCCCTTACGATATATCACATGCTCAGAATTAATGCGGAAAGTAAAACGACGATAGTCAGTCTTCACCGGACCACCGAATGCACCATCCTGATACTGATAGCCTATACCTGTCGAAAATTTGGAGAATTCAGAACCACCTGTTACATTCAACGCATGATTAGTAACCACAGCATTTTTATTCCGGAATTCTTTTACCCAATCTGTACCAGGATTGGTACCATTCTGATAAGCAGTCAGCAAATCAGCATCTACGAATTTTGACCAATCATACGGTTGGCCTCCATTATTATAGGCCACTTGATCCATTACCGCCATATATTCTTTGGCATTCAACATATCAGGCATCTTATATATATTTGCCCAACCTATGTTTCCATCATAAGATACAGAAACCTTTCCTACCTTACCCTGCTTCGTAGTAATAAGGATAACACCGTTGGCACCGCTCGAACCGTAAATTGCACAAGATGCAGCATCTTTCAACACGTCAATACGTTCAATATCGGCAGGATTCAAGGCGTTAATATCGCCACCGGCTACACCATCAATAACGTAAACTGGAGCTGTATTTCCGTTAGTACCAGCACCACGAATATTAATTTTAAACCCATCACCCGGCTGACCGGAAACGGCCTGAATATTTACACCCGGAGACTGGCTTTGTTAATTTTGCGATGTCTTCGCCTTTTACCTCAACCGTAGCACCTGTCACCAGTTTCTTCTTCTGTACACCGTAACCCACTACGACTACTTCATCCAACAATTCCGTATCTTCCTTTAGCTGAATCTTGAAACTAGTCTGGTTACCTACCACTATTTCTTGCGGCTGATAACCGATAAAAGACACAACAATCGTTGCTCCCGGCTGAACATTCAATGTGAAATTACCGTCAATGTCGGTAATGACACCATTTGTGGTTCCTTTCTCCAATACATTGGCACCGATGACCGGTCCCATTGCATCTGTTACAGTACCTGTGATTTTTTTTGCTTGCTGCACAGCATCTATTGCATCGACCGATGCGGCGAAAAGTTGCGGAGTATAAGTCAGGCTGACAGCCGAACAGATACCCACGAGCAGCGCGGTTCTTCTGAAATTTAAATTCATACTTGTATTTTTCTTAGATTAATGAATTGGTATTGCCTGGCGGCATCTACCGTTTAATATAAGGTTAAACTTCTCTTTTTGAGGAAAAATTAAATATACCTTATTCTATAAAGTGGTTGGTATACATATCACTCCTTTCTCATAGGCATTTTTCATTTCATTAGCGGTTAAACATTATATGATTATTATCAAATTTTAATTAGGCTTGACAAAAGTAGACTTTTAGCAGCAAACCTTATAATACTATTTTATCAAATAACGACACTCATTTAACATCCATTACTATTTTTCCTAAAAAGTATAAAGCATGAATTCTATAACCAACAACTAAAAGCTATAAAAGACAGAAAGGGTTGCCCCGATACTAACCAGAGACAACCCTTTCTATTTTATTATTAAAAATTGCTATTCCATAGAAGGAAGCTCTTCACGGGAAACAACAAATTCCTGGCTCATAGCATCCTTCCACCATGCTTCATCAGCATGGACTACCGGGCTACCATCCTCATTTGTCCCGTCATACCACGGCATGAACCAACTCCAACGTGCACCAGATGCCCATTGTTCGGAAATAAGTCCGACCGTACCACATTCACTCAGCGAAACAATCTTGTTTCCATAATTTTCGGCAATGGAAGTATATTCTGAAACACAATCTGCAGTTTCCTTATTATAAACATCACGTCCCACGATGTCTACATATTGATCTCCCGGATACCAATCGGCATCATTGCCCTCGGTAGTCCAAACCCAGATAAGATTATCCAATCCTTCAGTCTTGAAGTAATTGAACATAGCAATCCACAGAGATTTAAAGCTGGCAGCATCCTTACCCCACCAGAACCAGCCACCGGCTGCCTCGTGGAATGGACGCCACAATACCGGAATATCCGCATCTCTCAATAGCTTCAAGTAAGCGGCAGCATTTTTCAAATCTTCGGTAAACACCTTGTTTTCCCAAGTGCCTTCCACTGTGGCATTGGTAGCATCAAACTCCGTATCTGCCTTATAAAAGGCATAATCCTTATTCGGGTCGAGAGCTGTACCGTTATTTTCAAGATAAACAGCAACTGCTGTATAATCATGTCCACCAATGATGAGACCACCTTCTTGCAGGGATTTCAAAACATCTTCGGTAATCACCAATGTATAGTCCCCGGATATGTCAAAATAATCAGTTCCTGAAGCAATCTCGCTCCAACCACTGTTTTTGAACGAACCTTGTGCACCCGCTGCCACATCCTTCACAGCCACGCGTATCACCTGACCCACTTGTGCATCAGCAAAGACAGCTTTTGCAGCATCATCCGTCATCTGTACATTTCCACTCCAATCACCCGGCATTACTGTCTCTCCTTCCCATATTTGGGTAGAAGAAGCTTCGCCTACAGCTTTCTTGGGTACATTCCAATGCCACATGGCAGCTACGATGCCACCTTTGTCAGACCAATCCTTAACAGGAGTAATGTCACCGTAATTAATCCAGTCTGCTCCAGCTACAGATGCCGGCAGATGAACATAGTCGAAACAGTTGATAGCCGGATATTTTCCAGTCCATCCATACACCTTTTCGGACATTTCCGTATTCCAGGCAACATTGGCCATCATAGCTGAAAGTGTCTTCGTCTCGAAGTTATCCAATAGATAATTGTACAGTTTCACAGCTTTGGCCGAACTAGCGGCAACCAGTGCCTTGTCCAAAGCGACAGTAGAGAACTGAACCGATACAGCCGGAGCAGGCATCTGGTTCGGTCCGGTTACTATTCCCTCGGGGATAGAGAGAGAACAAGCCGTCTCTCTCCCGGGAACATTCACTTTTACAGTCAGTATATTGCTTGCGCCAAGTACATCGGCACTTATCAGTTCACCACCGGTAAACTTGATTTCGCTCAGATTGTCTGTTGCAAAGAATATATTCTTGTCATATTTCACCTCAATAGTGATTTCTCCCGTTTTCACTTTGGCTGCTCCACTTTCAGGAGTAGTAGACACCAATACCGGTGTATCCACTGCTGGGATATCATGATCGACATCAGTATCGCAGGAGGCAAAAGTAAAAGCTGCTATCAACGAAAGCATCCATTTTATATTCAGTTTCTTCATCTTAATTATGATTTTATTTCATTCTTAATCAGGGCATCCATAGTCACATTCTTCAAGCCACAATTCATCAATTTACAATCGTTATTTTTGTAAACGTCAAATCACTGCCCTGAATAATGATACCTACATTTGTCTGGTCTTCACAATCTCCTTGTTTAGCTTGAATATTATCAAGTATCTCCTGAGTCAACGTCAACTCCATCACACGGCTCTCGAAACTCCATCCGTAAATGTCTGTCGGTACCATAGTCGTATCAAACAAAGAGAAAGCTATGCCACTCCAATCGCCATAGTTAAACTGAGCCTGTGCCCAAGTCTGGTCTTTCTGATCAAAATAGACTTTCATGACAGTGCCTGCCGTTACCTTGGCAAAAGATACAGCCGGTACCAACACACGTCCTCCATCACCCCAACTAATATCAAGCGGACCAGCCCAAACTGTTTCTTCATTGGCAACTACAAGAACATCATAAGCAATTTCACCATTTGAAGAAATCAGTTTTAGGCTATAAGTTCCATCCAGCTCAGCCGGTACATTCAACATCAATACCCCTTTAGCTGCATCATTGATATACTGAACAGCAGCCTCATTCAGCAATACATTTGTCAGCTTATCAGCATTAACAATCTCAAGTTCCACAATTCGTCCCCGAACCAATTTGTCAGGCAATGCCGGCAAATAGGCACATACCGGTTTCTCTATTGTCAAAGACGGTGCTTCCACAGATTCACCATTGGCCATCTTCAAGAGTAAGGCCCCGGTTTCAGCAGTTGTGGGTACAGTCAAGGAAATGGCAGTAGCGGTGGCATCGGATACGGTAACCTCCACATTACCACTGAATACAACAGCCGAAACTACATCCATATTTACTCCTTTGACAGTCAAAGCCTCTCCTGCCGGGACCGTCGCCGCACTATAAGAAATGTTTTCCGGCTTTGCCGTTGCAATAGATACGGCAGTTGCTTTTCCACTATTTGTATTCAATTGCAAATCACCACTAATAGCCGCAGCCGGCATCAAGACCTTTATTTCAGTCGAGTTTTGTGATTCCAATCCTACTGCTTCTTCTACACCAGGGAACGTTACATCAGTCACCAAATCCATATTGGTACCTTTCAAGGTAATCATATCTCCACCACGCAAGTTTACAGCAGGAACAGCCACTACGTTCGAAGGCGTAGCTACTACAACAGTAGCGACCACAACTTTTACATCCGAAGCAGGAAGTACCGTAACTTCTCCGTCCGAGACATTATCCGGCAATGTAAAAGTAAGTTCATCTCCTTCGGAAGAGGCAGTCATCGTAAATTCAACTTCATCCCCATTCGGCATCTGCACTTTCTTCACCAAATCAAAGTTTTCACCAGAAACTCGAATGACATCCCCCGGCTTCTTATCTACCAGGTCGAGTGGAGCCTCTACCGATGGCAAAGTAACCTCCAGTTCCCCTTCAGAATAAATCCAATTGGGGATTTCAGCTCCATCAGACAAGATGAACTTACCGGTCTGAGCAGAATCAGGAACAATAACTTTAATCTCCTGACGGCTTTGACTGACAAACTCATCAGCAGGCACTGTTACCTCGTCAGCAAATATCACTTCTTTAATCAAATTCAAATATTCACCAGTAATGGTCAATTCACTACCAGGCTTTACTTCTGCCGGTGCAAAAGCCTCCAAAGCAATCGGCTCCGTAAATGTCAACTCGGTTTTTGTTGTAATATCCCCTTTCGGAGTCTTCAAGACAACCAACCCCGGCTGGGCTGTCTGAGGTACAGTGACACGGATTTCCGTATCACTGACTACTTCGATGTCTGTTATATCGTCGCAACCGGGAATAGCGACCGCAGTCACTTTATCCATGCCACTGCCTAGGAAACGGAGTACACCGCCGCGGGATACGGGACTCGGTCCGAATACATTCAGACTGATTCCCCCTTTATATTGGTTGGTATCTTCATCATCCCCATTGTCGCAGGCCGTAAACGTCAAGCAACTGAAGAGCATCAGGCACATCATCCACAGTGCCGGAAATTTATATGTTTTATTCATATCAGTATTCTATTTAAAAGGTTATTCAATAGGTACCACACGGATGTTGTCAATCATAATCACCGGATTGCAATCCTTACCTTCCACACCACCTGCCCAGACAAAGAATGTCAATCCGGTCAGCATAGTCTTGTCAAAAGTTCTATCACACTTATTACCTTCATGCGTCTTGTTGAACTCGGACAGATTCATGGAAACGGTTGTCCATTTACCACCCGTATCATACGAACCCGTATTCTTCCAAGGCAACCACAAACCGCGCGGCACATTCGTATCACTAAAATAAGCATTAGTTCCCGTCGCATAAGTCACCACATCATTACCCGTAAACATCACTTGTAGAGCGCAAGACTGCCACGGATTGGAAGAAGGAATATTCACCTCGAATTTCAGTTGCAAGCCATTGACGCCATACTCCTCGAGCAGTTCTGCAAACTCAGGACGTGCAGAAAGTTCGGGATAACCGGCAGACGGTTCCGGCCAATAGTTGAACGAGAACTCATCTTCTGCCCAAGTAGCTCCGATAGCACCGTCAAGTGCTCCGGTGAGACAGATATAAGCACCGTCAATACTGTTTTCATCGGCTTCTCTCAACACCTTGCTACCATCACGCCAACCGTGGGCAATAGCCATACCGCCATGAGAACCGTCCCAGTCAAAGAGAATGTTACGTGTATCATAATAGCGGAACTTGGAACGTCCGGTACCATAAATGGACTTCACGTTGATATAGCCTGCAGGAGCATTGTCCGGAAGAATAAAGCTGACCGCAGTCTTGGTTATGTTCGTAATATTAGTCACTTCCACATTACCGGCCATCGTAATGGTCAGCGGCACATTCGGGTCATCAATGAAATAGTCACCAATCAGTGTCACCTCACTACCCGGCTTTGCAAACTCACAAGAAATGGAGTTCACGGTAGGAGCCGGAACCAACACCTTGAAATCATAATCTATGGTATCCTTTGCTTTGGTCACCATATAAATCTTATCAGTCACTACCGAAGGAATCTCTTTCGGAACATCTACCATAAGTGTATGGTCAGTGATGTA
>OHAV01000960.1_pt1 | contig 10148 bp, 7 predicted proteins | sample 1577271 | NCBI WGS metagenome assembly OHAV01 (sample SAMEA3879537, study PRJEB24766) | human gut metagenome | biome: human-associated habitat; feature: feces | place: USA | collected 1985/1987 | reverse complement strand
TCTTCCGATCTGAGAGTTATATTCAGTACTAAGTGACGCACTCACATTCTCACTCAGTTTCTGTTCCCAAAGCAAAGAAGGATTGACAACTCCGAAAGAACCCGTCTTAAAAGTCGCTTTCACATGATAAGCCCTATCTTCCCGAAAAACGGGTGTTCTCGACTGGAGATAAATAGAACCTGCAGAACCAAAATCTTTCGCCGGTTGAAAAATGGCACTTTTCTGACCATTATATAAAGTGACAGCTTCCATATTATCCAAAGAGAAACGTCCCAAATCAATCACTCCATTCTGCGCATTACCCAGTTCAATACCGTCATAAAACACTCCCACATGATTCGTTCCCATACTTCGGATATTAACGGTCTTCAGCCCGCCTATTCCACCATAATCTTTTATTTGTACTCCGGAAAAATAACGTATAGCGTCCGCTACCGAATGTGCAGCCAGTTTCTCCAACTTATCCCCTGATAAAGATTGCACCGGAATTACCTCCTTATTAATTCTGGCAGTAACCACTACTTCATTAAGATGATGCAAACTGTCCAGTTTGCTTTGTGCTGACGACAATAAAGCCATACTCAAAAAGCATCCTATCCCCAATACCCTAAAATAAATCTGCCCGAACATAATCCTCCTGTTTATTAATTAAAATAATAAACTTTCATAGGGTTACAGTGAGGATGCAATTTTCCATACACTCAAACATATACACGTGCTTCTCCCCGCATAATGGAACACTCAAAAAGGCATATTCCTCCTTCCTGAAACTTCACATCACCAATCAAAGATGTATTTTGAATAAAAAACTGCACTCTTCAAACTCTAATCCCGGAAAGTTTCAAGAATTCAATTTTGGCAGGTCTTCTGACTTACTCCATTTTCCTAACGCCCTTCCCATTCCTCCAAAGCGGAACAGTGGATTTGAGTATTGTAGGAAAACTTTTGGCGGAGCTTACAGCAGCGGGTCTGTTCAGGATTTACACCTGATTCCCTTTTCACCACTCTTTCCGTAGAATCGGAAAAGTGACACCAAAATTTCTGGGGACAAAGATACACAAATAGGAACAAATCGAAAGAAAAATCCAACTAAAATAAAAACAAACTAATAATTAAGTCCTATCTTTGCCGTTCGAAAGGACCCACTATTATTTTTTTCTAATTAAACATCTTATAAAAGTGAAATCTCCTGCTCCGACTATCACGTTACTTTGCCTGCTCTTTTTGGCAAGCTGTATCACCCGTAATAAGACATCTCTGGAAGCATTCAACCAAGATGTATATACCCCTGAATACGCTTCGGGATTTAAAATCCTGGGTGCTGAGAACGCTGCCAGTACACTTATACAGATTACCAACCCGTGGCAAGGCGCCAACGACGTAACAATGTCTTATTTTGTTACACGCAACGGCGAGCAAGCGCCTGCCGGATTCAACGGTCCCGTCATCCCTGCCGGAGCCAAACAGATTGTATGCATGTCTTCTTCCTATGTTGCCATGCTCGATGAACTGGGAGAAGTCAACCGGATTGTCGGAGTTTCGGGCATTGATTATATCGCCAATCCCTACATCCTTGCCCACAAAGATTCAATCAAGGATATGGGTCCTGAAATGAACTACGAACTGCTGATTGGATTAAAGCCCGACGTAGTCTTGCTCTATGGCATAGGTGACGCCCAAACCGCTGTAACGGACAAACTGAAAGAACTTTCCATACCTTATCTATATATGGGGGAATATCTGGAAGAATCACCGCTCGGCAAAGCCGAATGGATGATTGTCCTTTCCGAACTGACAGACAAACGGGAAAAGGGAATAGAAATATTCCGGGAAATTCCCCAACGTTATTACGCACTGAAAGCCCTCACGGATTCCGTCAGCCAGCGTCCTACCGTTATGTTCAACACTCCGTGGAACGACAGTTGGGTAATGCCTTCCACCCAAAGTTATATGGCACGACTGATTGCCGATGCAGGCGCAGAGTACATTTATAAAGAAAACAGTTCCAACAGTTCAACCCCAATCGGACTGGAAACAGCCTATGGCCTGATACAAAAAGCCGATTACTGGATTAATGTCGGTTCGGCGACTACACTTGAGGAGCTGAAAGCTGTCAACCCTAAATTCGCAGACGCAAAAGCCGTGAACGAAAAGACTGTTTATAACAACAACTTACGGTTGACGCCGACAGGCGGAAACGATTATTGGGAATCGGCAGTTGTCCGTCCCGATGTTGTGTTACGTGACTTGATTCATATTTTTCATCCGGAGCTTGTTTCCGATTCACTTTATTATTACAGGCGTCTGGAATGAAACACCCCCGCAAACATACTGCACTTTTATTTATCGTGCTAGGCATAACCGCCCTATTATTGCTAGTCATAGATATGGCAACCGGAGACACGTATATCCCTGTCTCCAAGGTATGGGCTGTGCTCACCGGAGGCGAATGTGATGAAATGACACGTAACATTCTTCTTTCTATCCGGTTCATACGGGTAATAGTGGCGGCACTGATAGGCGTGGCACTCTCCGTAAGCGGTTTGCAGATGCAGACAGTTTTCCAAAACCCATTGGCGGATCCCTATTTGCTGGGAGTAAGTTCCGGTGCAGGATTAGGGGTTGCCTTGTTTATACTGGGAGCTCCACTGCTCTGCTGGTCTGAATTTCCACTGCTCCAGTCATTGGGCATCGTCGGTTCCGGTTGGATAGGAACGGCTGTCATTTTACTGGGAGTAGCCGTTATCAGCCGGAAAGTAAAAAATATCCTCGGTGTATTGATTATGGGAGTCATGATAGGTTATGTGGCAGGCGCCATTATCCAGATACTGCAATATCTGAGTTCTGCCGAACAGTTGAAAATGTTCACGCTTTGGTCAATGGGTTCTCTCGGACACATCACCACTACCCAACTGGGAATCATGACGCCTATGTTATGCCTGGGACTGCTCATTTCCATAGTCTGCATCAAACCGTTGAACCTGTTGCTTCTTGGAGAAAACTATGCACGGACAATGGGAATGAACATCAAGCGTTCACGTACACTCATCTTCATCTCCACCGCGCTGCTGACAGGAACGGTGACCGCATTCTGCGGCCCGGTAGGTTTTATCGGGTTGGCAGTGCCGCATGTCACACGGTTGCTGTTCAACAACGCCGACCACCGGATACTTGTCCCCGGCACTATGCTGACGGGACTTATCAGCATGCTTCTTTGCGACATCATCGCCAAGAAATTCCTGCTTCCGGTGAACTGTATCACCGCCTTGCTCGGTGTTCCGGTCATTTTATGGGTAATAGCTAAAAACTTGCATGGATTCAAATGATTGAACTTAAGGAACTGACATTAGGATACGGACAGCGCACGCTGTTGAAAACGGTAAACGCCCGAATCACAGGCGGACAACTCGTTGCACTGCTAGGACGCAACGGAACAGGAAAAAGTACTCTCCTGCGTGCCATAATGGGGCTGGAAAGTCCTCAATCGGGAGAAATCAATCTGCAAGGAAAAGACATTGCTTCACTGAAACCGGAAAAATTAGCTCTGAGCATTAGTTTCGTAACCACCGACAAAGTGCGCATCGCCAATCTTCGCTGCAAGGATGTGGTAGCGTTGGGGCGTGCTCCCTACACAAACTGGCTCGGTCAGCTTCAACCGGAAGACCGGAAAATAGTGGATAATGCCATTCAGTTGGTCGGTATGTCCGGTTATGCAGAAAAGACAATGGATAAGATGTCCGACGGCGAATGCCAGCGAATTATGATTGCTCGTGCGCTTGCGCAGGACACCCCGGTAATCCTGCTCGACGAGCCGACTGCCTTTCTTGACTTGCCCAATCGTTATGAACTCTGCCTGCTACTGAAAAAGCTGGCACAAGAAGAAGGCAAATGTATCTTATTCTCCACACATGACCTTGACATCGCATTGTCGCTTTGTGACTCTATCATGCTGATAGATAACCCATATATGTACACTTTGCCCACTTCGGAAATGATAACCAGCGGACATATAGAAAGACTTTTCCGTAATGAATCGGTGACATTCGACGCTCAGGAGATGAGGGTGCGCATCAAATCAGTATAGTCTCAAACTTTTCTTTATATCAAAATAATTGCTACCTTTGTTCCTACAAACAGAACATACGTAGTATGTATTACCGTATCCGCAACAAAGAACGCTTGCTACATCCTTGCGAGCAAGAACAGATTGCGGCTATCTTTTTGAAACATGGTATTAAGACCAAACCCGAATTTGACCGGTATATTGATAAATACGACTGGTAAATCGCTGTTCCAGTATGTTCTGACAAAGGGTTATTCTCACCGTGATGAGAATACTTTGAGAAAAACACTATCTTTTTTCGAAGGAAGCAATTAGTCGGTCGGATGCAGTTGCCCCGCCGCTTTCAGATAAGCAATATAATTCACATACAATTGGAAATGAGCGTCTACACGTGTCTGGTAAGCCTGTTGCCAGAGCATTTGCGCTTCCAAATAATCCGAGAGAGTTTCCAGTCCGACCTCATACTGTTTGCCGCTGACTTTCATATTTTCTTCCGCCTGTTCCAGTGAACGATCGGAAAGTTCCGTTTCAAGACGCGCCTCATCCAAGTTATTGGCTGCCTGCATTAATTCCAGCAACATCTTTTCACTGGCATTTTCTTGTTCAAGACGGGTTTGTTCGAGTTTCGCTTTGGCGGATTTTACCTTATTGGCACGTTCACCAAAATGAAACAGGGGGACGGAGACATTCAAAAAGACGGAGAAAGCTCCTTTTTTCATAAATGTTTCGTCGTTGATTTCCAGCCCGTGAAGATAGTCGTAGCTGCCTCTGACGCCGATACGAGGGAGCAATTCACTACGGTTCAGCTTCACTTCCTGCTCAGCGATAGCAACTTGTTTGTTCAGTATTCCATATTCCGGACGGGCGGTAATATCGGAAACCTGGATTTTCCACTCCTGTTCCACTTCGGGGAAGTCATCGGAAATATCAATTTGCGTTGTCAAGGGACGTCCGATGTAATGGCAAAGATTCATGGAAGCAAGGCGAAGGGCATTGTCTGCCTTACGCAAAGAAAGTTCGCTGTCGTTGAGCTTCACTTGCACTTTCAATACGTCATTCTGAGGTTTCATGCCATGTTGGTGGGCACTTTTCACGTTCCGGGACAGTTCCGTCAATAAAGCGTGATATTTCTCGGCCACTTTCTTCATTTCTTTGGCTTTCACTAGTTGGACGTAAGCTTTGTCCGTATTCAGAAGAACTTCCGAGGTAGTCAGCGCTTCGTTCAGGTGAGCCATCTCTTTACCCAGCAAAGACATTTTATAGGCCGCACGAATTTTGCCGCCCATATAGAGAGGCTGTTCCATTTGTATGCCGCCGGAATAAACGGTTCCTACTTTATAATCCAGGTTCAACCCGGGGAAATAGGCGAAACCGCTGGATACCAGTTCTCCCGTAGTGGGGTTGGGCATGAAAACAGGGAGATTACCGCCCGGAATGCCGAGACTTCCATCGGCAGTGCTGTAAATTCCTGTTCCGTTGGCGGTAAAGTTCGGGAAAAAATTGGCTTTATAGCTGAGGGACATCAACCGCGCTGCTTCTGTCTGCCGGTCGGCAGCAGCCATTTCCTTATTGTATTTCAATGCCATTTCGCGGCATTGTTTCAGGCTTAGTTTCTCTTGTGCGGAAAGAGAAAGCGTTGTGCCGAACAATATGCCCGCTATTATTCCAATGGCTGAAAGAATCTCTTTTTTCATTTGTCTGTCTTTTTTATATGAAAGAATAGTGCATACAAAATAGGAATAAACAATAAAGTAATCAGCGTACCGAACAACAGTCCGCCCATAATGGAAGCCGCCAATGAGCCGAACATGGCATCCGGCAACAATGGAATCATTCCCAGAATGGTAGTGAGCGATGCCATCATCACAGGACGGAGACGGCTCTGCGAACTATCTATCAGTGCCGTTACCGGTTCCACTCCCTGACTGATTTGCAGGGTAATTTCATCCATCAGCACAATACCGTTTTTGATAATCATACCGATAAGTCCCAGTGTACCGACGATAGCAACAAAGTTGAACATCTTTCCGGTCAGCAGCATTACAGCTACCACACCGACAAATACCAAAGGAATCGTGCAGAAGATGATAACCGGCTTCCGATAATCCTTGAACAGCATAATCAAGATAGAAATCATCAGGATGATAGCAAACGGGAAGTTCTTGAACAAATACTGCATGGATTTCGTGCTGGCATTTCTTTCGCCTTGCCATTGCAGCTTGTAGCCGTCGGGAAGCGGAATCCGTTTAATCTGCCCGGCAATAGACTGCCGGGCTTTCTCCGTTTCCACGCCCGGAACAGGGGAACATTGCACGCGCTGGCTACGTTGCCCGTTATAGCGGGGGACAACCGGGTCTTCCCATTTCACGTCTATCCGCTTACTGATTTGTTTCAGCGGAGTAGTTCCCATTAAAGTTTCCACAAGTTCCTCTTTAGAGAGTGTTCCCGTTTTCAGCTTCATCATCATCTCCTGTGTCAACAAGCCGTTGAGGGAAGGAAGGGAAGAAAATATCTGCGTGTTATCCAGATTCTCAATAGGTTTTCCATGTTCGTCAAGACAGCGCAAGTAGATGTTATCCTTATGAATTCCTTCGTAGAAAGAACCAATCGGGATACCACTCGTAGCCGTGAGCAGGGAAAGACTCACGTCATTCCGGCTCAGTCCGATAGCACGTGCCGTAGGCTGATCGTATTCAATCGTCAGGACGGGAACCTGCGGTTCCCAGTCGGTGGTAATCAGACAGACGTCCGGGCAATTTTCCATGATTTTCCGGGCACTGTCTGCCAGTTGATGCAGCACGGCAGGGTCGGGACCGGTAAATTGCGCTTCGATAGGATATTTCTTGAACATCAGGTTATAGCGGTTCAGCTTCACATAGGCATCCGGATAATGGGAAGAAAGATACTGTTGAATCTCTGCCATGTTGTCGACCAGTGCATCGGGCGAAGTAAAGTCGATTATCAGTTCACCGTAAGATAAAGAAGGGTTGGCTATATTACGTACCAAGTTGTAACGGGCAGGCGTCCCGCCGATAGAAGTGGTGACGTGCGTGATTTCAGGACGTTTCTTCAAGTAAGCCTCTATCTCTTCCAAGTCGCGTGCCACCCGTGTGGAATTAATGCCTTCGGGAAGTTTATATTCCATGTATAGCTGGTCGTAGACCATATCCGGGAAGAAACCCTGCTTCATAAACCGGTAACTAAACCCCGAAAGTACCACCAAGGCAATCATGGCAAAGACAAAGCTCCAGCGATGTGCCAGGCTAAATCTCAATAATGAACGCAGCACTGCATATATTTTTCCTTCGTACACCCGCTTTCCGGTAGTGGCAGTAGTTGCAGATACGTCCGGATGCAGAATCCGGTTCGCCATTAACGGGACGTGCACCAAGGCGAGTACCCAACTAAGCAGCAGGGAGACCGCCAACACAATAAACAAGTCGCGCGTGTAGACTCCTGCCGTATCGGGAGACATGAATATAGGAAGGAAAGCGATAATAGCAATCAGGGTAGCGCCGAGCAGAGGCATTGCCGTCTGCCGCCCGATAGCGGTCATGGCTTCCATGCGGCTCTTTCCGGCTTTCAAATCGACCAGAATACCGTCTATAATGACAATCGCATTATCCACCAACATTCCCATGGCAAGTACAAAGGATGCCAAAGATACACGCTGCATCGTGCCGTCCATAAAATACAAAAACAGGAAAGTGCCGAACACTGTCACTACCAGACTGATTCCGATAATCACCCCGCTCTTGAATCCCATTGCAATCATCAGGATGACAACTACAATAATCACGGATTCTATCAGATTCAGGATAAATGTCCCCAAAGAACTTCCGACACGTTCGGGCTGATAGAATACCTTGTGGCATTCCATTCCTGCCGGCAGGCGTTCGGCTTTCAGTTGTTCAAGTTTCTGCTCCACCCGTTTGCCGACTTTGATAATATCGGCATCGGGAGAGGCGGCAACCATGATTCCCATGGCACGCTGACGATCATAGAACAATTCGTTGCGGGTGGGGTCTTCGTAGTCTTTTTCAATGCGGGCGATGTCGCTCAGACGCAGCTGGTCGGCATCGTGTCCCTGAATCAGCATACGTCCGATGTCTTCCACCGTCTTGAATTTATCGCTGACCGTGACCCGGATACGGCTGTCACCGTTGTCGTAATAGCCGGTATAGGTTGTTTTATTCTGTCCGTTCAGGGTGGCAAGCACTTCGGCAGGTTTCACACCCAAGTTGGCCATTCGGTCTTGCAATAGGGAGATGTTGATACATTCCGGACGGTTGCCGTATAAATCGACGCGTTCCACACCGTCCAATTCGCTGACTTCACGTTTGATTAATTCGGAATAGTCGGAGAGTTCCCTGTCAGAAAGTCCGTCGCCCGTCAAGGCAAAAAACATTCCGTAGACATTACCGAAATCATCTTTCACGATAGAAGGGCTGGCACCTTCAGGAAGTTCCGCCTGTGCGTTCGCCACTTTACGGCGCAGCAAGTCCCAGCACTGTTCCACGTCGGTTTCCTTGACAGTCGTTTTCAGTTCTACCTGAATCAGGGAGAGATCGTTGTAGGAATAACTTTCCACATTATCTATATTCCCCATGGAGCGAATATTCTTCTCCAGTACATCCGTCACCTCTAATTCTACCTGATGCGCAGACGCACCGGGATAGGTGGTGACTACCATGGCAAGCTTTACCGTTATTTCTGGGTCTTCCAGTTTACTCATTTCATAACTGGAATAAGCTCCTCCTACAATCAGTACGGCAATCAGGAAGTAGATTAACTTCTTGTTTTCAAATGCCCATTTACTAATATCTATCATAGCAGTCCTCCCACATTCGTTTCGGCAGCCGGAAGAAGAGGTTCCACCTGTTGCCCATCTTTCACATGATGCACTCCCGAGACAACAATCAAGTCACCCGGTTTCACTTCGTCCGAAACTATAAGGCATCTGCCGTCACTAAGCAAGCGAGTAACGGTCACATCGCAACGACGAATCGTTTTATCGGACGGATTATAAAGAAAGACACCCGTATTCCCGTTCTGACGGAGAATCGCTCCGCCGGGAACGGACAGGTTACGCATTTCCCCTTCGGCACATTCGATAGTGACCATTGTATTCATCCCAGGAGAAGGAACCGCCTGCTTGTCTCCGCTTTTCAATTGAAGGCGCATGGTATAGAGCTGGTTGGCATTCGCTTTGGGAGTGACGCTAATCAAATCCAGCACATATCTCTGCTGCGGATATACATCGAATGTACAATAATAGCGGGTAAACTGCCGGCGACGGATATATTCCACTGCCGGAAGATTAATCTCCACTTCCGGCGTTCCCTCGCTGATTACGGAAACGACAGGCATTCCGGCAGCCACCGTCTCATGGGAGTCGAAAAGGCGTTTCTGTACATATCCGCTGAAAGGGGCATACAGGCGGGTATATTCCAACTGGTCCTTAGCATGGTTGTATTTGGCGGTAATCTGCCTCAGTCCGTACACGGCTTTGTCGTTTGCGTCGGGAGTGGTTACATTTTCCTTATAAAGAGCCATTACGCGCTCCGCTTCCGCCTTGACACGCTGGTATTCGGCTTCCGCCGCATCCAGTTGAATCTGATAATCTGTAGGATCAAGTTCGGCAAGCAGTTGTCCTGCCTGTACGCGGGCTCCATCCTTTACATATATCTTCTGTATCGTGCCGCTCACTCTGAATGCGAGGCTGATGTCTTGTGCCGCTTTTACTTTTCCGGGATATTGCAGGCTGGTTTGCCCGCCGGCGGAGATGACCGTGTCTGTTTTTACAGTCTGGTATTCTTGCGTGTCTTTAGCTCCGTTGCTACAGGATAGCAGCGAGTAGAGTGAGATGCTTGTTAAAATCCAATAAATTCGTTTCATAATTCAAGGTATATTAGTTTTGTGACAAAATTACTCAGTCTCTTCTATATATAAAAGGTTTATAAGCATTATAAAATGTTCTGTTTATGCCCTCTCTTTATAAAAAACGGACATTTTCCTGTCTATTGCGTTCTGGGGTGTCAGATTCGTCGTGTGGACTTTATACTGTGACAGCCGATATTCGGGT
>OHAV01000945.1_pt1 | contig 10293 bp, 6 predicted proteins | sample 1577271 | NCBI WGS metagenome assembly OHAV01 (sample SAMEA3879537, study PRJEB24766) | human gut metagenome | biome: human-associated habitat; feature: feces | place: USA | collected 1985/1987 | reverse complement strand
TCGCCCCTATCAGCCCCTGTCCGCCATAGCCGCCCGCCACAAACAGATTGGGGGTCTTTCGACTGTAGGGGCCGATGAAGGGCAGGCCATCCGCCGTGACGCATTCCGCGCCGCCGTATACGCCCGCCGGTTCGCCGCATCCCAGGGCGGGTGCGTATGTCCGACGAAAGGTCTCAAGCGCCGAACGGTTTTCCCGCGCGCCCACAGGCCCTCCATTGAGCTGAAACAGCGCGCCGTCATGCAGATTCCGAAGCGCATAGCGCCCATCCGCATCCAGGTAGATGCCCTCAAACCTCGCCGTGGCCTCCAGCGGCATCAACCATCCCTGTCGCTGCTGCATCCTGAGAAAATACCAGCCTGGCGTATTGACGATGGGGTATCCCGTGGCGATCATGATATACGGCGCCTGAATGCTTCCGCGCTCGGTATGGACCATGTTGGTTTCCAGCGAGGTGGCGCGTGAGCCTTCATAGATCTTCAAGCCATTCCGTACCGCCTGCGCCGCCAGATAGCGAAGAAAGCGCGCGGGGTTCAGCATGCCCATGTCCTTGACGGTCAGCGCCGCTGCGGCGGGCAGCGGACACAGAGAAGGCGCGCCCACCGTGGCAGCCACCCCCGCCCGCATCATGGCCTGCGCCTCCCGCTCCAACAGGCGCATGCCGCCGTCCTTTTCGGTCACCAGCCGCACATCGGCGTCCCGCCAGCCGGAGGAAGGCCCTTGCTCACGGGCCAGTTCGCGCAGGGCGCGAAAGGCGCCGGACAGCGTCTGGGCATAGGCGCCGGCAGCTCCGGCTCCGAGCTGCTTTTCCACACGCGCATAGCGCAGTCCGCCGCACAGGCTCACCACGCCCGCACAGCATCCGGAGGCGCCGCTTCCCAGACGGACGGCCTCCACGAGCGCCACGCGCAGGCCTGCGCGGCTGAGCCACAGAGCCGTCATCAGCCCTGTCAGCCCGCCGCCGACCACCGCCGCGTCCGCGCTGTGTCGTCCCCGCAGAATCGGGTATTCCTGCTGTTCCCTGTGCATCCAAAAGGTTTTCTGCTGCATGCCGTCGCCTCCATTGGGTTTGGCATACAGTGTTCCCCGGCGCACGCCGCCGCATGCCTCGCCCTTGCGCGGTGCTTCTGTGGCGCGCAGCATCGTCCGGCATGTGTCGGGCGCAAGGAAAAGGAAGGATTTCTTATGGCAAAAATCATCGTCACCTATGGCGTCCCCGCGGATGGCTTCAGCCTGCTGGCCGGTCATGAAATTGTGATTCCGCCGCATGGAACCGCCTTTTCCCGCGAGCAGCTCATCCGGCTTCTTCCGGATGCCGACGCCGTGCTGGCCTGCACCGCGCTGGATCGTGAGATGATCGCGGCAGCCAAAAAACTGCAGCTCATCGTATGCTATGGCGCGGGCTATGATGCCATCGACGTGGCCGCCGCCACGTCGCATGGGATTCCGGTGGTCAACACGCCGGAGTGCGTCACCAGACCCACGGCCGAAATGGCCATCGCGCTCATCACATCGCTGGCCCGCCGCCTGCCTGAGCTCAACGCGCTGATGCATACCCGCCCCCCGCGCGAGCTATTCGGCATGGGACGCCGCATGGGTACCTCGCTGGACGGGTCCGTGCTGGGCGTGGTGGGCATGGGACGCATCGGCGGCAGGGTAGCGGATTTTGCCCATTTGATGGGCATGCGCGTGCTGTATACCGCCCGTACCCCCAAGCCGGAGCGAGACGCGCTGGGCGATACGCGCGTATCGCTGGAGGACCTGATGAAAAACAGCGATTTCATCACCCTTCACTGTCCCCACACGCCTCAGACCGAAGGCATGATTTCGCGCGAAATGATCGCGCTGATGAAGCCCACGGCTTACCTGATCAATACCGCGCGCGGCCCCGTGGTCGATGAGGATGCGCTGATAGAAGCGCTGCGCGCTCATCGTATCGCCGGAGCCGCACTGGATGTGTTTGCGAGCGAGCCGGATATCAATCCGGCCTTTGCTGCGCTTGATAATGTGCTTCTGACCCCCCATGCGGGCAGCAACACCCTGCATGCCCGCAACGAAATGGCCCTTGCCGCCAGCAGACGCATTCTGGACCGGCTGGCCGGACGCATCCCGCAGAACCTGCTCAACCCCGAAGCGCTGGCCCACGAAAAAGCGCAATAACACGGTTGCTTCTCCCCCCGCCCCGCTGCGGGGGCTTTTTTTGTCCTCTTTTGACCTTCTCTGGCAAAGAAGCGCGACCCGGACATATCCTTCTGCCCCGCCACATACATACATGTGCAAAGGAGTGATCCCCATGAGCAATAAGCCTCTACGGGTCCGGGAAAAGGGCGCGCTGCTCCAGGCGCCGCCCGCTGCCAAACCGGCGCGAGCCGGTCCCCTCGTGCGCCTGAAGGAAGCCTTGCGCCGTCCCCGGCTGCGCCGGACCGCCACACAGGCCGGCCTGTGCCTGTGCCTGCTGGGCCTGTGTGCCGCCTACACTTTGGGTCTGGGCGACAACGCCACCGCCGTGGTGGCAGGGAAGCGCGAGCTGCCCATCTACAGCGTCGAGCGGGACGACAAGGTGCTGGCCATCAGTTTTGACGCCTCGTGGGGAGCGGACAAAACCCTCTCCATTCTGGACATTCTGGATGAGCACGGCGTCAAAACCACCTTCTTCCTGGTGGGCGGCTGGGTGGATAAATACCCGGACATGGTGAAGGAAATCTTTGCGCGCGGGCATGAGATCGGCAATCATTCGGACACACACCCGCACATGAGCCAGCTTTCCGAATCCGCCATCAAAGACGAGCTGCGTATCATGAGCGACAAAGTGGAAAAACTAACAGGCGTACGGCCTACGCTGTTCCGTCCGCCCTACGGCGATTACAACAACCGCGTGGTCGAGGTGTCCCGCGCCGAAGGGTATGAGTGTGTGCAGTGGAGCATTGACAGTCTGGACTGGAAGGACCGCGGCACGGAGGACATCATCAAGCAATGCACCTACCGCGTCGATAACGGGGACATCGTCCTGTTCCACAACGACAGCAACGACATCGTCAACGCGCTTCCCACCGTAATCAAGCACTATCAGGGACTTGGCTACACGATTCTCCCGGTGAGCGAGCTTCTGCTGGACGGCGAGTATACCATCGACGTGCAGGGCAAGCAGCATCCCAAGGAAACCTAAAAACCAAAGCATGACATGAGGTGAGCAACATGGAAGAAACGGGAAACATCATTCATCTGAGGGGTCAGATCTGCCAGAGCCTGCAGTTCGGGCACGAGCTGTTCGGCGAGCAATTCTACGTGACCACCCTGCGCGTGCCGCGCCTGAGCGGGGCGGAGGACTTTCTGCCCATCACCATCAGCGAGCGACTGCTGATCGACGAGCCGCTGACGGCGGGCAGTATGCTGTGCATGGAAGGACAGCTGCGCAGCTACAACAAGGTTATCGAGGGTGCCGGCAGGCTTTTGATCACCGCGTTTGCCCAGCGGATTCTCAACTGCGAGGAGGACGAGGAAAACCCCAACCGCGTGCAGCTGACCGGCGCGCTGTGCAAGCCCCCAAGCTACCGCACCACGCCCTTTGGCCGTGAGATCGCGGACCTGATGCTGGCTGTGAACCGTTCCTATGGCAAAAGCGACTACATTCCCTGCATCACCTGGGGCCGCACCGCGCGCTACGCCGCCAACCTGAAAATCGGCGACCGGGTGCAGCTGGTGGGCCGCTTCCAGAGCCGTGCCTATCAAAAGCAGCTGCCCGACGGCACCGCGCTCAACAAGGTCGCCTACGAAGTGAGTGTCAGCCGCCTGAGCACCGTGCGTGACGAGCCCCGGCGAGACTTTCATACCCTTCCGCCACAGATGCAAAGCCCCGGAGCCCTGACCGGCGCCCGGGACTGCCAGGGCGCAAGGCCCTGACGCGCAACCGGCCTCCTGGAAACAGGAAGCCGGCTTTTCTTTTCTCCCGAAGGGCCGATAGCTGCCTCCGGGGGGGCCGGTTTTCTGAAGAGCGGGATGGAAACAAAAGATAGGCCGCCTTTCTTTTTGTATGCGGACGCAGCTGAAAAGGCGAGGGTGGGCAGGCTGTGAGGCCGCTGCTCTTTTTGTGTATTTTGCAGGGTCAAAGTGGCCTGGCTTTCTGGCGGGAAACCCGTTTTTCAGATGCCTTTTGGGCTCTCCGTTTCAAAAGTCAGACTGCCAATTTTTACGGATAAAATTCTTGAAAAATCTTCTAAAATGGACTTGACGAAAAGGCTGTTCACCGAATACAATAACCTTAGATCGTTCAAAGAGAATGTGCTTCGAAACGCAAATCTTTGCCGTTAGGAGGAAGTTCCGATGCTGTATCATGCGCCATCGGCTGAAATCCGCGATACCTTTCATCAGGGCACGAACCGCCGTGCCTATGAAATGCTCGGCGCACATCCATGCTACGAGGGCGACCAGCGCAAATGGCATTTCTGCGTATGGGCTCCCAACGCCAAACACGTGGCGCTGGTGGGATCGTTTAACGACTGGGACAAAAGTGCGACCCCCATGCAAAAGCAATACGACGGCACCTGGGAATTGCGCCTGAGCGAGGACGAGCTTTGGAAAAATGTACCGCAGGACGGTTACCCCACCTATAAGTACGCCGTGTGGGGGGCGGATGACCTGTGGCGGATGAAGGCCGACCCCTTCGGCTTCTTCAGTCAGCTCCGGCCCAACAATGCCAGCCGCCTCATTGATCTGGACAATTACCACTGGAGCGACCAGGACTGGATGGCCGCTCGGCATGATTTCAACCCCTACATCAGCCCCGTCAACATCTACGAGGTCCACATCGGCTCCTGGCGGCGCCATCCGGACGGCTCCATGTACAGCTACCGGGAGTTTGCCGACGAAGTGATCCCCTACATTCAGGAGATGGGCTACACGCATATCGAGCTGCTGCCCGTGATGGAACATCCCCTAGACATGAGCTGGGGTTATCAGGTGACGGGCTTCTACTCCGCCACGGCGCGTTACGGCACGCCGCTGGAGTTGATGTCCCTCATCGACCGGTGCCACCAGGCGGGCATCGGCGTGATTCTGGACTGGGTGCCCGCCCACTTTCCCCGCGATGAAGTGGGGCTGTTCCGCTTTGACGGCACGGATCTGTACAACCACCCCGATCCCCGCCGGGGCGAGATCGCCCAGTGGGGCACGATGCTCTTTGACTACGCGCGCGGCGAGGTGTGCAGCTACCTTTTGAGCAACGCCTGCTTCTGGCTGGATGTGTTCCATGCCGATGGCCTTCGCGTGGATGCGGTGAGCGGCATCATCTACTATGACTTCTGCAAGGAGCCTGGGCAGTACATTCCCAACTGCTTCGGCGGGCGGGAAAATCTGGACGGCATCAATTTCCTGCGCCGCTTAAACCAGACCGTGTATCACGACTTCCCCGGCCTGATGATGATCGCCGAGGAGAGCACCGCCTTCCCCATGGTGACGGCGCCCACCTACCTGGGCGGCCTGGGCTTCGGGTTCAAATGGAACATGGGCTGGATGAACGATATCCTGTCCTACATCAAGCTCGACCCCGTCTACCGCAAGTACCACCACAACAAGGTGACCTTCAGCCTGTTTTATGCCTTCAGCGAAAACTACATCCTGCCGTTCTCCCACGACGAAGTGGTGCACGGCAAGCACAGCATGCTGGACAAGAATCCCGGCGACCTTTGGAAAAAGTTTGCCGGCCTGCGCGCGCTGTATGGCTACACCATGGCACACCCCGGCAAAAAACTTTTGTTCATGGGCGGTGAATTTGCGCACTTCATCGAATGGAAGTATGACGATCAGCTCGACTGGTTTTTACTGGTCTACGAGCGCCACGCTCCGCTGCAAAGCTGCGTAAAGCGTCTCAACCATATCTACCGCGAAACGCCCGCCCTCCATGAAGTGGACAATTCCTGGAACGGCTTCCAGTGGATCACGGCCAACGATACGGACAACAGCGTGGTGGCTTTCCTGCGCACGGACAGGAGCGGCCGCGCCATCCTGTGCGTAACCAACTTTACGCCGGTGTTCCATCCCATCTACCGCATCGGCCTGCCCTTTGGCGGCACGCTGCGGGAGTTTTTCAACACCGACCGGGCGGAATATGGCGGAAGCAACCAGTATAACGCCTATGAGCTGTCCGCTCAGCCCGGCGAATTCAACGGCTTCCCGTTCTGGACGGAGATCTGCGTACCTCCGCTCAGCTGCGTATACTTCACCTACGACAAGCTTCTGCCCAAACCCGCGGGGAAGCGCGAGTGGGGCACATTGGCGGCGTCCGTTCGCCGGAGGAAGGGGGCTAAGAATGACAAACGCGCCTGACCCTTCGCTCATTCGCCTGAAAGGCTGATATACGCGCAACGATAACGTTTGAATGTAAGGAGTGGATCGTTTCCATGTTGGACAAAAAGCAATGCGTGGCCATGCTGCTCGCCGGCGGCCAGGGCAGCCGTCTGGGCATCCTCACGGCAAATATGGCCAAGCCCGCCATCCCCTATGGCGGCAAATACCGGATCATCGACTTTCCGCTGAGCAACTGCACCAACAGCGGTGTGGACGTGGTGGGCGTGCTGACCCAGTACCAGCCCCTCAAGCTCAATGCCTACATCGGCAGCGGCTCGCCCTGGGACCTGGACCTGGCCCATGGCGGCGTTTATGTTCTGCCCCCCTATGTCAAGGGCAAGAGCGGCGAGTGGTATTCCGGCACCGCCAACGCCATCTACCAGAACCTGGCCTTCATCGAGCAGTTCAATACCGATTATGTGCTCATTCTCAGCGGCGACCATATCTACAAGATGGATTATAACGCCATGCTGCAGTTCCATATCGACAACAAGGCCGACTGCACCATCGCCGTGCGCGAAGTGCCCTGGGAGGAAGCCAGCCGCTTTGGCATCATGAACACGGGCGAAGGCAACGCAATCGAGGAATTCGAGGAAAAACCCGCCAAGCCGCGCAGCAACAAGGCCAGCATGGGCGTGTATATCTTCACCTGGGAGAAGCTGCGCAAGTACCTGACCGAGGATGCAGCCGACCCCACCAGCTCCAACGACTTTGGCAAAAACATCATTCCCAACATGCTCAAGGACCACCAGCGCATGTTCGCCTATGATTTTGAAGGCTACTGGAAGGATGTAGGGACCATTGAAAGCCTGTGGGAGGCCAATATGGACCTTCTGCAGCTGCCCATGCCCATCGACCTGTATGACAAAAAATGGCGCATCTACGGCCGCAACCCCGGCATGGCTCCGCATTTCATCGCAGCTGGCGCCACTGTCAAAAACAGCCTGATTACCGAGGGCTGCGAGGTATACGGCAATGTGGATCACAGCGTGCTCTTTGCGGGCGTGAACGTTAAGGAAGGCGCCAGCGTGATCGACAGCGTGCTCATGCCGGGCGCAGTGGTGGAGCGTGGCGCGCAGGTACGCCGGGCCATCGTCGCCGAGGGCGCCGTGATTGGCGCGGGTGCGACCGTGGGCGAAGAAACGGGCAACATCGCCGTCGTAGGTCAGCAGGTGAACCTGCCGGCCGGTTCCACGGTCAAGGCCGGGGAACAGCGCGCGGAGTGACCCATCAAGAGCAGAGGAAGTGAGGATAGCACCATGAAAAATGTAATGGGTGTGATTTATACCGGCGAAAAGGACAGCTTTCTCCGTGAGCTGACCCTTCTGCGCGCCATCGCCGCCATGCCGGTGGCGGGCCGTTACCGCGTCATTGATTTTCTGGTCAGCAGCATGGTGGGCAGCGGCATGCGCAACGTGGGCGTCATCATGCAAAAGAACTATCACAGCCTGATGGACCATCTGGGCAGCGGCAAGGAATGGGACCTGCATGGCAAAAACGACGGTCTCTACATTCTGCCGCCGTTCCTGACGCGCGACAACGTGGGCGTGTACAACGGATCGCTGGACGCGCTGCACTCCAACATGAACTACCTGCGCCGCAGCCGTCAGGAATATGTGCTGCTGTGCAACAGCCTGATCGTATTCAACGCCAACTTCACGGACATGTTCAAAAGCTATCTGGATTCCGGGTGCGATGTGATGATGCTCTACACCAAGGACCCGGAAATGCAGCGGCCCGAATACGGCACGTATCTGGACATCGACCCCACCGGCAAGGTGATCGATATCGAAATCGACCCGACCAAGCCGCGCTACGAGAACACCAGCATGGATGTGATATTGCTCCGCAAGGACCTTTTGATCGACCTGGTGGACCGCGGCGCCGCGCACGGCTATCATGACCTGGTGCGAGACGTGCTCCAGCGGATGGCGCGCGACGCGGGTCTGAATCTGTGCGGCTACGAATATAAGGATATATGCTTCCGTCTGGACAGCGTGCAGAGCTACTTCAAATTCAACCTGGCCACGCTGGACACCGATGTGCGCCACCGCCTGTTCCCGGAGGATAAGCCGGTATACACCAAGGTGCGCGACGAGCTGCCCGCCCGGTACATGGACGATGCGTGGGTGCTCAATTCGATGGTGGCGGACGGCTGCATCATCAACGGCATGGTGGAGCACAGCGTGCTGTTCCGCGGGGTCAAGATCGACAAAGGGGCGCATGTGAAAAACTGCATCATCATGCAGGACTGCCACATTGAGGAAGGCGTGCAGCTGGAAAACTGCATTCTCGACAAGCAGGCCATCATCAAGCATGACGGCCGGCTCATCGGCCCGAGCGCCTACCCCATCGTGATTTCCAAGAACATGATCATCTAAGGACGTCGGAAGGAGTTTCAAGGCATGAAGATTCTGTTCACAGCCAGCGAATGCGTCCCATTTATCAAAACGGGCGGCCTGGCGGACGTGGTGGGCGCGCTGGCGCCCGTGCTGGCCAAGAAAGGCCACGATGTGCGCGTCATTTTGCCAATGTACACCGCCATCGCCCAGAAGTGGCAGGAGCAGATGCAGTACCTGCTGGACTTTGACGTTCAATTGGGCTGGCGCAGGCAGTACTGCGGCGTGCAGATGCTCAAAAAAGATGGCGTGATCTATTATTTCCTCGATAACAAGTATTACTTCGGGCGGCCCTACATCTACGGTCTGGGCGGCGACGAGTACGAGCGCTACGGCTTCTTCTGCCGTGCCTGCCTCAACGCCCTGCCGCTGCTGGACTTCAGTCCCGATATCCTGCATGCGCACGACTGGCAGAGCGGCATGATCCCCGCGCTTCTGAAAATCCAGTACGCGCACCTGCCCTTCTATGCGCACATCCGCACGATGTTTACCATTCACAACCTGCAATATCAGGGCATTTTCGGCATCAAGGACGTGCAGGACGTGCTGGGCCTGGGCGACGGGCTGTGGACGTCGGATAAGCTTGAATGCTTTGGCTGCGCCAACTTTATGAAGGCCGGCCTGGTCTATGCCGACGCCATCACCACCGTAAGCCCCAGCTATGCCGAGGAAATCACCACCGCCTACTATGGCGAGCGCCTTGACGGGCTGATTCGCGCGCGGCGTGACTCGCTTTACGGCGTGCTCAACGGCATCGACGTAGACGAGTACAACCCCGCTACCGATCCCATGATCTATAAAAACTACACCCTGAAAGACATGAGCGGCAAGGCGGAAAACAAGGCCAAGCTGCAAAAGGACCTGGGCCTGAAGGTGGACCCGGACATTCCGCTGATCGCCATGGTAGGCCGCCTGAGCAATCAGAAGGGTCTGGATCTGGTGGACTGCGTCATCGGGGACATCATGAGCGAAAAGGTGCAAATGGCTGTTTTGGGCATGGGTGACGCGCGCTACACCAACCTGTTCAGCTGGGCTGAGCAGCAGTACCGCGGCCAGCTGGCCGCCCGTTTCGCCATGGACCACGAGCTGGCCCACAAGATGTATGCGGGTGCTGACTTCTTCCTGATGCCCTCGCTGTTTGAGCCGTGCGGCCTGAGTCAGCTGATCTCGCTGCGTTATGGCACCATTCCCATCGTGCGCGAGACCGGCGGCCTGAAGGACACCGTGGAGCCCTACAACACCTTCTCCGGGGAGGGCAACGGCTTTACCTTTGCTGGTTACAGCGCCCATGAGCTGTACGATGCCTGCTGCCGTGCACAGGATCGCTACTACAACAAAGAGGACTGGAACAACCTCGTCAAGCACGACATGGAATGCGATTTCAGCTGGGACCTCTCTGCCAAGAGCTACGAGGGCCTGTACAACGAGACCGCAAACCTCTGGTAAATCATTTTCATAAGTTTGCCTTTTGCCGCCCGGTTCGCAGGAGCCGGGCGGCTTTTTTTGCGGAATGAGCGAAAGACAACCGGACTGGCAGAGGGGATAAGGCAAATA
>OHAV01000943.1_pt1 | contig 10305 bp, 10 predicted proteins | sample 1577271 | NCBI WGS metagenome assembly OHAV01 (sample SAMEA3879537, study PRJEB24766) | human gut metagenome | biome: human-associated habitat; feature: feces | place: USA | collected 1985/1987 | reverse complement strand
GCAGCCTGCGGCCAAAAAAAGACACAGGGCGCCTGCCGCAAGCGTCAAAGCGGCAGATATAAGGGAAATTTTGGATTTTCTCTGCTTCATGAAAGCATTCTCCTTTTTCTTTTGCATTGTTTTTCAAAACAATTTTATTCTAGCATATTCTTGGAAGGGAAGCAAATCAATGTTTTGTTAAATCGGCATCCGGAGAATGAATCCCTCTTTCCGGAAAATAAAAGTTGGCACGAAAAAATTTTGCCTATATAATAAAGACTGTGCGTATTGAAAATACGCTTCGATTATTTGAATGGGAAAGGAGAGCTCTGCTATGGGACTGATCAAAGCCGGAATTGGAGCGCTGGGAGGCACGCTTGCCGATCAATGGAAGGAATTTTTCTATTGTGATTCGCTGGATTCCGATATTTTAATGATAAAGGGGCAGAAGCGCACGTCGGGACGTTCCTCGAATACGAAGGGCGAGGAAAATATTATTTCAAACGGCTCCGGAATCGCCGTTGCGGACGGACAGTGCATGATGATCGTTGAACAGGGGAAAATTGTGGAGGTCTGCGCGGAGCCGGGCGAATTCAAATATGATTCCTCGACCGAGCCGTCTTTGTTCTGCGGCAAGCTGGGCAAGAATATTCTCGACACCTTCAAGAATATCGGCAAGCGCCTCGGTATTTTTATCAATCTGATACTCTGTACACTCCTCTGAAAGCTTTAATTCAAGCATTTCAAGGTATCTTTCGTCAGAAAGAATTTCGGTTTCACACATCTGACCGTTTTCTTCAATGATCTTCGGAATTTTATCTCTCACAAGTTTATTATACTTCTTAATCATATACCACACCTCTTATCCGTTGAAAATCATATTAATATGTAATTATTATACACAACAGCAACAAAAAAGTCAATAAAAGGAGTATTTTGCAATACCCCAACTATTTAATTATACCACAATGCAAAATGCACTTCAATAGATTTTGATAAAATAAAAATATAAATATTTTTAATATTTATATTGACAAAGGTTGATTTATTCTGTATAATATAGACAAAGAAAAGGAACAAAAGGAGGTTTCTAATATGAAAGTAAAAGTCCATTACATAAGATATATCAGAGATTTCATGCGGAGCCTTCCCCCAAACAAACAATAACCTGATACATTAGAAAAGGTTATAATGTCTCGTTTGTTTGTCGGGCAGCTGATAATTTCAATGTTATTAAACATATTATTAATTTAAATCAGACAAGGTTTCCGATTACTACCAATCAAACAATTGCATTCAAAGCGTACGAATACAAAAAAGAACTTCATATTTTTTATATAGATTGTCTGCGAAAGTAGTTGTTAGGTTATTATTCGTAAAAATGAGCTTTTGAGTAATCACAATTCTAAGGTAATCAGGTTTATCCGAGATTATGATTACAACTTAATATAATTTAAAATCTTGTTAATATGGTGGTCGTACCAATGTACAGATAAAGTTTATTTAATAAAAATCTAAAGATTGGAGATAAGACCGATGTACGAGGAAGTTTATATTTAGATATACTATAGTATAGGAGATAATTCCGATGTAAACTTTAACGATTTCTAAATTATACATAATTGGAGATGAGTCCGAAATTTAGTTTATAAAAAGCCGATAACATAAGTATTGTTACCGGGTAATGATGATAATAAATTAAAATTTCAATAAAAGCAATACCTACCGACAGAGAATACTCTGTCGGTAGATTTTTGTTTTGCGGCTTTATTAAGTTGCGTAAACTATTTACAGAACTGATAATATTTCCCTCATCACGGAAAAATGTGGTATAATCAAAAATAAATATTGAAAAAGAGCATAGGAAACTCCAAAATTGTAGTTGAAGAGACAAACAATGAAGGAGAGAAACCTATGCTATATTTAGATGATATCAAAATTGAATTTGAAAGTCAAGGATTTAAAGGAACACATATAGGAATCAGCCCTAATAAAGATAAAAGCGTACTGTTTCTGGAGAGCGTAAGGTCAACGCAGACAGTTCGGTGCCCTTATTGCGGAGGCAGTGTATATATTTATGAAAACGGACAAGTCAAACTCAAAGATATTCCAATACAGAGAGGTACTACACACATATGGAACTTCTTTATCCATAGATATCAATGCAACTGTTGCCACGAAACATTTACAGAAGAAATACCTTTCAAATATCCCGGAACACGGATAACATACCGAGCAGCAAACTGGATCAAGGGCTTTTTGCAGCAAAAAATCGTGATGAACCAATATAAACGAATAAACCCCAAAACACACGATTAAATGTGCCTTGGGATTTATTTCTTTATATGGTTTTAATAAGATTTAGAGAGATATTTAAAATCTTTATTTTTTACTGTTTTCAATTGCTTCATCAATAAGTTTATTAAGTTGCTGTGCTTGTGATGATGAAGTTATTGCACCAACAATTGGTTGACCTACAATATTTCCGTTTTTATCAACTACATATGTTGTTGGATATGAATAAAGACCTGAAGCAAATTTGCCGGCCTCACTGTTTGAATCAAACCAAATATTTTTGTAGGTAATACCCTTTTTAGTCAAAACATCCTTAGCCTCAGATATAGCACTCTTGTCACCGTCAAGAGTAAATGAGTTAATACCTATAACGGTACCACCTTTTTCTGCAAGTTCTTTATTAAGCTTTTCCAAATCGCCAAGTTCACCTACACAAGGATTACAAGTAGTAAACCAAAAGTTAATAACAGTTACATTGTTAGATGAGAAGATGTCATCACTGTTAACATCATTTCCGTCAAGGTCCTTACCCTTAAAGCTTGGAAACTTAGTAAGTTCGCTATTGTCACTTACCATACCTGCACTTTCAGCGTCAATACTGTCACCCTCGCTCGGCTTACTGCCACAGCCCGGATATTTTTGTTCTAAAATTGTGAGTTTACCCTCAATTTCTTTAATTTGATTTGCACCGTCTTTAAGAATTTTCAACTCATCTGCAGTAAACTTATCTTTACCGTTTTCAATAGTATTGAGCAAAAAGTCGCCATAATTTGTTCCGTCTTCAATCATAGGAGTGTCCTTATTTGCTGACATAAACACTTTTTCCCAAAGCTGTGAATTACTTGAAAAAATTTCATTTTCTTTTTGCATAAGCTTTTGATAAAGTGCAGTTGCGTCATCTAAATTGCTTGGTTCACTTTCCATTAAATTTGAAATATCAGCAGTATTATTTGACTGAGATTTGTCGTTATTTTTAGTTGTTGAACAAGCAACAAGGCTAAACATAAGCACTAAAACCATAAGTATAGTTAATATTTTTGATTTTTTCATAATTTTATTCCTCCGTTGTTATATCTTTGTTGTTATTTGTTTTAATATCTGTTTTATTATTTTCTTTTACAGTGTTGCAAAGATTTTTATCAGGCATACCAAATCCGTAGCGAAAGCTTATTGCATCAGTAGGACAAGCAGTTATACACTTACCACAACGAATACACTCAGTGCTGTTTGGTGTTTTTACTACATCAACATCCATTTTACACGCTCTTGCACATTTGCCACAAGACACGCATTTATGCTTATCAACCTTTATTCCAAGCAACGACACCTTGTTCATCAATGCATAAAAAGCACCGAGTGGACAAATCCACTTGCAAAACGGACGATAGAAAACCACACTCAGCACAACTACAATAATCAAAATAATAAGCTTTTGAATAAATTTATTTCCTAAAGCCGAGCGTATACCCTCATCAATAGCAGACAATGGAATTGCACCCTCAAGCACACCCTGTGGGCATATATATTTACAAAAGAACGGGTCGCCCATTCCAACATCATTAACCACAAGTACAGGTAGCAATATGACCGTCACCAGCAAGATGATATATTTTAAATATGTTAAAGGCTTTAGTTTTTTTGTTGAAAGCTTTTTACACGGTATTTTATTAAGCAAATCTTGAAGCCAACCAAACGGACACAAAAAGCCACAAATAAATCGACCAAGCAACACGCCAAGCAAAATTAAAAATCCCGTTACATAATAGGAAAAATTAAATTTTGATGAGCCTACAACAGCCTGAAACGAGCCGATTGGACACGCACCTGACGCAGCAGGACAAGAGTAGCAATTTAGTCCCGGTACGCACACAGCCTTGCCATTGCCCTGATATATTCCGCCTTTAAAAAAATTAGGTAAATGAATATTTGTCAAAAGCGTTGCACCTGCCTGAATAAAAGTACGAAAACGGCTTACAAGCTTTGAAAGATTCTTTTTCCTTTTATCCAATTCCAATACACTCCAAGCATAATCTTATTGCTTTGCTAAGCACGGTGTCTGCCTCACCACGCATTGCTCCATAGCACAGCATAACCACTCCGGCAACAAGGAAACCGATTTGAAATATTGCTTTTTTTACTTTGAACAATTTAACCACTCCCTTCATCTTTAGCCTTATTATATCACGAACGATATAAAATCCTTGTTAAGAAAGAAATTTAACAAAGATTTTATTTTTTTGTGTTATAATCGTGTTATAATCTATAATAAAGATATTTTACCAATAATACAAGTGTTAGGAGATAATTATGCATATTTTAGTTGTTGAAGACGAGGTTGCTCTTTGTGACACAATCGTAAGAAGTCTTAAGCGTCTTGCTTACAGTGTTGATTATTGCTATGACGGTCAAAAGGCATTAGATATGCTTAGTGTTGAAAGTTTCGACCTTGTTGTGCTCGATTTAAACCTACCTAATGTTGACGGAATGACAGTATTGAAAACTCTGAGGCAAACAGACATTGACACAAAGGTTTTAATTCTATCGGCTCGTTGTGAGGTTGCAGACAAGGTTTTAGGATTAGATGAAGGTGCAAATGATTATTTAACAAAACCATTTCACTTAGATGAGCTTTCGGCAAGAATACGAAACCTTACCCTTAGAAAGTTCACTCAAAACGATATTGTTTTAAAATGTTCAAATCTTTCATTTAACACAAAAACACGCAAAGCAGATGTAAATGATGAAGAATTATCTTTAACTCGCAAGGAAACAGGAATACTTGAATATCTAATGTTAAATCAAGGCAGACCTGTAAGTCAAGAGGAGTTGATTGAACACGTATGGGACAGCAGTGTTGACAATTTCAGCAACTCAATAAGAGTGCACATTTCATCATTAAGGAAAAAGCTTCGTAATGCATTAGACTATGACCCTATTCACAACCGTATAGGCGAGGGCTATGTAATGGAGGAGAAAAAATGAAAAAACTTTCTTTACAATGGCGAATAACCTTAATGACCACAGTTTTAATTTGCATAACTTGTGTGCTAATGAATTGTTTAATCGGTTATTCAGGCAAACGATATATGGATTCAATAGGCAACGGAATATCAGCATACAGTGAAATTGATAAAGGAAAACCGAGTTCATTTAATCCGGAAAATGAAAATCCCGACAGTGAGCTTACCATTATTATCAGTGGTGCACAAGATTCATTCAATACTACTAATTGGTACATAACAATTGCCGTAAGCGTACTTGGTGGTATACTTGCATATTTTGTCAGTGGTCGTGCTTTAAAGCCGCTAAAAAGTTTTGCCTCTCAAGTAGAGAATGTACAGCCCAACAATTTGGCAGATATGAAAATAAGCGACGATGTTTTGCCAGAATTTAAACAGTTTTGTCAATCATTTAACAATATGCTTGACCGACTTGACAACGGTTTTGCTGCTCAACGGCAATTCACAGGAAATGCAGCGCACGAGTTAAGAACACCACTTGCCTTAATTCAAGCACAAATTGAACTTTTTTCTGTTGAGCACCCAAATATGAGCAACGATACAGCAGAATTTCTTGCACTGCTACAAGAGCAAAATGAAAGAATGTCACAAATGACAAAAACTCTGCTTGAAATGAGTGAGCTTCGTACAGTTGAGTGCAAAGATACAATAGAAATTGCCCCTATGATTGAAGAAATATTTACCGACCTTGCTCCCCTTGCAGAAAAAAAGAATATTCGCCTTGAATACAACGGCAATGGTATGATGATAGGCAGTGACACCTTAATTTATCGTTTATTATTTAATTTAACTGAAAACGCAATACGCTACAACAGAGAAAATGCTTCTGTAATTATAACTGTTGACGAAAAGAATAATCAGCTTTATATACGAGTTAAAGATAACGGTTATGGTATACCCGAGCAGTACAGAGAAAGTATCTTTCAACCATTTTTCCGTGTTGATAAATCTCGTAGCAGAGCATACGGCGGTGTAGGTCTTGGACTATCACTTGTATGGGAAATTGTACTTTTGCACAACGGTACGGTAAAAGCTGAAAAAAGCGACGAAAATGGAACAGTAATGCTTGTAACACTTCCCAAAAAAACAAACAAATAATTGATTATTAAGTTTTATATAAATGCTTTAGATAAATTTGATATAAATATTTATATTTTTTAAACTGTTGACATTAATGTTATATTGCATTATAATAATTATCCAAATTTTCAAAATAATTGGAGGATAAATATGAAATCATTATGTGGGGCGGATTGTGATAACTGTGGCTATGGCAAAAGCAAAAATTGCAAAGGCTGCAATGAAACTAAAGGTTGCCCGTTTGGAAAGCAATGTTTTATTTATCAATGTATTGATATGGGAGGAATGAACAACTATATTGTGCTGAAAAATCAGTTGATTGACGAGTTTAATTCTCTTAATATTCCGGGAATGCCTGCTATAAATGAGTTATATGCAATGAATGGGGTATATGTAAATTTGTCTTATCGTATGCCGAACGGTAAAAATTTAAAATTGCTTGATGATAACAGTATATACTTGTGTAATCAAGTTGAATGTGAATTTAATGACGGCTCTATTACAAGATGTTTTGGTTTGGTTGCCGGATTGGATTTTATTCTTGTAAGTGAGTACGGTGAAAATTGTTCAAATCCTGAAATTGTCATATATAAAAGAAGATAAATATTTTTAAAAAGCAAAATATGTAAAGATATTCACTGTTCTGTTAATTACGGTTATGTACCCGGTGTAATTGCACCGGATGGTGAGGAGCAGAACTCTTATATTTTAGGCTTGAATTATCCACTTAAATCTTTTAAAAGAAAAGTAATTGTGATTGTTCATCGTAATGATTATATAGAAGAAAAATGGATTGTTACACCTGAAAACATTTCTTTTACTAAAGAAAAAATTATGCGGCAGATTAAATTTCAAGAAAAATATTTTGACAGCTATATAATTATGTAAAAGATCGTAATACGAAAAATTCCCGTAATGCAGATTAATGCATTGCGGGAATTTGTTTAGTATTCATTTTCGTTATATTCACTTTTACCTGTCTTATAGTCGATAGTTACATTTGGCTGAACATTGTAGCAGTATACACACAATGTTACACCCTCGCCTTTATCTTCAACGGATTTTGCCTCAATTAATACTCCTTTGGCAACAAGGTTGTCATTTTCAAAAACAGGAGTTACACGGTAAAGTGCGTGATTACCAGTTGTTTTTACATAATTTGCAACCATATTTTCAAAGGGCAGCATACCCGTTACATTTAGGTATCTTGTTCCTGTTATCAAATTCTTTTCATTTGCATTTTCGCCCGTAAGCTGATAGGCGATAAGGTGACAGCGATTGTACAGATATTTTCCGTCAATAAAGTCATATTTTACTGTTTGCCAGCCTGACGGTTTAATTCTGCCTATCTGACCTCTCTCTTCTGTCGGCATTATATCTGTACCAACGCAGGCATAGGCTGTGCCGCATCTTCCTAATTTGTCTAAATCCGCATAGTATTCAAATGATGATGTTGTGTAATCGTCATCACTGAAATACGGTTCGTTGCCGTTTATTTCTATAAAAGCAGAACCTGAATAATCGGGAATATCTTTAAGGGAGATAATTTCGTCTTTTGCAGTATTTTCTGTCGGCTGATTGTTTATAATTAAAATCACCGCAAAACAGCATATCAAAGCAAGTGCGGTAGGTACAGTGATTTTTGTGGTTTTCCGTTTTTTAGTTTTCATAATTACCTCAATTATAATGTTATGTAATTATTATAATTGAGGTAATTGCATTTTTCAAGTTTTCAGTTTATAAAATAATTCAAATATCACTTTTTGCATAAACCGCTCTATTATGTTGTTTACCAAACCTTGCAAATTTTCTTTGCTTGTGATAATATAAAAACAGAAAATCAACGGAGGGTTTAAAAGGGGAAACACTATGCCAATTGTTAATGATTTAAATAACTATGCCAAAGAAGAGCTTGAGTATTTTGGTGTAAGGCGGCAAAATGAAGAAAATGCCGCCATTGAAAAAGCCGTTTTTAATACGAAATTTGATTTGAACTATGATTTTAACGGATTTTTCGTTATTATACCAATTATAGTTATCGGCTTGATTCCTGTCGCAAAAATTTTGATACGGGAGGCGATTACTTCTTCTGTTAATCATACGCCTTTTACTTTAAGTACTGTTCAAATTCTGATAATAAGCATATTGAGCACTGCAATATTTTTTGCTATAGCTTTACTTATATGTTTAAAACTAAAAAAATGCCCGAGTGTACAGACGAGCTATCTTTATTATAAAGATGAACCATATCATTATGATCAGATTAATTACATAAAGGTGAGCAGGATTAAAACCGCTAAAATTTATGTCAACGGCAAAAAACTTGTAGGTGTTTCTAATTGGTGTGATAATTACAATTCACTGATTGTATGGGCAAAGAAATGTCACATTCCAGTGCTTGCCCCCAATAAAAAGTCTAATTCGTCTAACAGTTTGGATTTAAACGCATTGAGTAATAATATTTCAATGATAGTTGCGGTTGTTGTATTCGCAATTATGATGATCGGTGCGGCAGTTGTTTTTATTAATTCTATTTCTTGATTTTTATTAAAAGTACGGGGATAAATCTATGCTGTTTAATAGCAATCGCAAGACCTATGTGGAATTTATAGATAATAATTTTGAAGGTGGCGGGGGTTTAAAGTGAATATAAATATTCTAAAAATGAATAAAGATGAACAGGATTATGTAGTAGACAGATTAGTTGAATATAATTTAAGTAAAGTTCCAGCTAAGCAAAATGAGTTGTTTATGGACTTAAGCAAAAAAGTTGAATATAAAGGCAAAATTATTGCAGGTATTATTGCCCGTATGTACTGTTGGGGCTGCGTTTATATTGATACTCTTTGGGTTGATGAAAAATATCGTAACAAAAATATTGGCACACAGCTGCTGATTAGTGTAGAGAACGAGGCAAGAATAAAAGATGCACATCTGATTCATTTGGATACATTCGATTTTCAAGCTAAAGAATTTTATCTGAAAGTAGGGTATGATGTGTTTGGAAAGCTTGAGGATTGTCCTTTAAATCATATTCGTTATTTTATGAAAAAAATTATTTAGTACAGTATAATTAATTATTAACAAAAAGGGTGCTGTCCATATGGAAAGCACCCTTAAATTTATTTAGTTAGCTTGTACTAAAATTAATACAAAGATTAAGCCTTAGGGCCTGCCTCTACGAGAGCCTTACCTGCCTCGTTGCCTTCGTACTTAGCAAAGTTCTTAACAAAACGAGCTGCAAGATCCTGTGCCTTTGCTTCCCAATCAGCAACATTTGTATATGTGTCGCGTGGGTCGAGAATTGCAGGATCAACACCCGGAAGCTCTGTAGGAACTTCAAAGTTGAAGTGAGGGATTGTCTTTGTAGGAGCCTTTGTGATAGAACCGTCGAGAATAGCGTCGATGATACCTCTTGTATCCTTAATAGAGATACGCTTGCCTGTGCCGTTCCAACCTGTGTTTACGAGGTAAGCCTTAGCACCGCTCTTTTCCATCTTCTTAACGAGCTCTTCAGCATACTTTGTTGGGTGAAGCTCAAGGAAAGCCTGACCGAAGCAAGCAGAGAATGTTGGAGTTGGCTCTGTAATGCCACGCTCTGTACCTGCGAGCTTAGCTGTAAAGCCTGAGAGGAAGTAGTACTTTGTCTGCTCAGGAGTAAGGATTGATACAGGCGGAAGTACACCGAAAGCATCTGCTGAAAGGAAGATTACATTCTTAGCAGCAGGAGCTGAAGATACAGGACGAACAATGTTCTCAATGTGGTTGATTGGGTAAGATACACGTGTATTCTCTGTTACACTCTTGTCCTCGAAATCAATCTTTCCATTATCAGCAACTGTAACGTTCTCAAGAAGAGCATCTCTTCTGATTGCGTTGTAGATATCTGGTTCAGATTCTTTGTCAAGGTTGATAACCTTAGCGTAGCATC
>OHAV01000941.1_pt1 | contig 10318 bp, 10 predicted proteins | sample 1577271 | NCBI WGS metagenome assembly OHAV01 (sample SAMEA3879537, study PRJEB24766) | human gut metagenome | biome: human-associated habitat; feature: feces | place: USA | collected 1985/1987 | reverse complement strand
CATTTCGCTGCGCACAATCCACAGGAACCACAGGTATGTGAAGCACCAGGGATAAGCGGAATCGTACCGTATTCGCGGTAAGGTCTGTTACCCGGAACATGTACCGGCAAGTGGTCAGATTTTATGGAATTATTATCTTTTTCCTTGATTTTCCGTACAAAGTCAGAGAGCACTGTAAGATCATTCTGATCAGGCCTTCCGGTTGCAAACTGATGAATGATGGAATGTTCTGCGATAGCCGCAATAGCTGCCTGGCAGGTGAAGTTCTTTTCAATCAGAGTATCTTCAAGTTCGATCAATGTATCTTCATAAGCACGGTTTCCGTAAACGGTGATTAGAATCGCAGTTGCATTATTTCCGCTCAGGGCTTTGATTCTCTCTAATGCAATGGCAGGAACACGTCCACCGAAAGAAGGAACTCCGATGATACAGAGATCTTCTTCGGAAAAATCATTTGTTAGACCAGAAGTCTTTTCGCATAAATCAATGCGCTGATATTCGCCAAATTGTTCAGCTATAAATGTAACTATTTTTTCAGTTCCACCGGTTGGACTGAAGTAAATTGCGTATATACTCATAAATATTTTCCCCTAATTAAATGTTTTAGCAGATACAATAATTTTAGAGGTTTTGAAGATGTTTTGCAAGTGCCTGGTTGATATTAAAAGATAAAAGTGATATGATTCAAATAGATAAAATATTATCTAAAAATGTATAAAATAGATAAAATATTATCCATAGAGTGAGGTGGATGAATGCAACAATTAGTATGGGAAACAGCAGAAGAACTTGATCAAAAGCTTGCGCAAAGAGTGCGCAATATTAGAAAGAGACGTTCAATTTCACAGGAAAAATTAGCATCTATGAGTGGGGTGAGTTATGGTTCTGTGAAGAGGTTTGAGGCTACGGGGAAGATTTCGTTGTTGTCGCTTACGAAGCTGGCGATGGCGTTGGATATGGCAGATGAACTTAGAGATATTTTTACAAGTGTGCCGGATAGGGATATCCAAGAAGTTATAAATGAGACGAGGTCTCAAAGCAAAAGAAGAGATAGATTTAGATGAGAGTTTATGGAATTATATTAAAGAGAGTAGGAGTTTATTATGAGTTACATCACAACATACACAGGAAATCATTTTGATCCGATCAATCCAGATCCGGAACTAATCAACATTGTAGATATCGCCCATGCACTTCCGCTGATCTGCCGGGGAAACGGTCAGGTCAGTACGTTCTGGTCGGTGGGAGAACATTGCATTCTGTGCGCGAAAGAAGCTGCAGCCAGAGGATACAGCAATCGTGTGATCGAGGGTGCACTTTTGCATGATGCAAGTGAGTGTTATATGTCAGATGTGCCGCGTCCGCTGAAGCAGTTTATGACAGTATATAAAGAGCAGGAGAACCATTTGCTTGATGTTTTATATACCAAGTTCTTGGGTTCACCGCTTGATGAGCAGGAAGAAAAGCTGATCAAAGAGATTGATGATGCGGTATTGTGGTATGATATGAAATATTTACTGGGTGAAGACTCAGAAGGAGACAAGCCAGAGACGTGTATGGTACCTGATTATACGGTGAGAGCATTCAAGGATGTTGAGCAGGAGTACTTGGAAATATTTGAAAAATATAAGGTCTTATAAATATCAAAATGATGAAAAAGGACAGAGAGCTCTGATTGAAAAAATGTCAGAAATCTCTGTTCTTTTTGTAAGTATCAGTATAGTTCGCAACTTTGTATTCTGCGGATTGTTTATCTCAGTCGAGAAGACTCCCACTCCTTCAGGTGGTGAGTAACAGAAAATGGATGAAAAAACGTAAGAAGTGTTACGGTTTTAAATGGCTCCGGTAATCTGTTGGCGAAACATTATAAAACTTTTTAAATGTACGTGAAAATGCCAGCTGGTCTTCAAATCCAAGTGAATTGGAAATAATCGAAACAGGAAGTTGTGTAGTTGCAAGTAACCTTGCAGCTTTTTTGAATTTCAGTTGAAGTAGATATTTTTTGGGTGAGATTCCAAACTTTTCATGGAAAGCCCGTGTAAGGTAATTCTGATGGATGCCGAAATAGTCAGCTACATCTTTTAACTTCAAATTCTCAGCATAATTGATATCAAAGTAAAATTTAATTTCATCGATAATTGACAGTTTATTTGTGTCTGCTTCATGAAAATCAACATCGGAAAAAAGCATGGAAATAATATGAAGCAGGATACTATTTCCTTCAAAATAATGACTGGTCAATGAGGCATCTAATTGCATGATCCTGGAAATAGAATCGTAATATTTTCGGGTATCCAGACCATGGATCACATAAATATCTTCTGTTGAAGTCATAATCTGATAGAGATAGCTTTCCGAGCTGATGCCGATAAAGCTGATCCATGCATAAGACCAAGGGTTTGTTTTTGAGGCTTCATAATAAGTGATCTTACCTGCCGGAATGAGAAATGCATCTCCTGCTTTTAGGTGAAACACATGCTCATTAATACGAAATTCTCCCTCCCCGTTGAGTACAAAATGAATTAGCTGATATGATCTCAAAGTCGGACCATAACTGTAGCCAGGTGTACATTCTTCATAACCGGCACTGTACAGAGAAAGATCACTATTGGCTTTATATACCAGAGAATGTTTGGTTTCTTTATATTCAATCATAAGTCTATCATAATACAAAAAGTTAGTTTTTTCCATATATTCTTCTGAAAATGCTATGTTCCAAAATAGAAAAATATAGTTTAATATAGTCAGGCGCCAGAAAGTAAGGACAGGAGGTCATTTAGAAATGATAAAACGGCAGAAATATCATCTGGAACCGGACAGAGGTCTGCTAAATGATCCTAATGGGTTAGTTTTTTACAAGGATATGTATCATGTGTTCTTTCAGTGGAATCGATTTGAAAAGAATCATTCTTACAAGGAATGGGGACATTTTACATCGAAAGATTTACTTCATTGGAATTGGGAAGGAAGTGCTCTTTTGCCGGACCAGTTTTATGAGCAAAATGGAGTTTACTCAGGTAGTGCATTGATAAAGGATGGTCAGCTTCGCTTATTTTATACAGGAAATAATAAGAGCGGCGGTGTGAGAAAAAGCAGCCAGTGCCTTGCAGTTACTGAGGATGGCAAGACATTTCAGAAAAAAGGCATTGTGGTATCAACACCTACGGAGTTTACCGAGCACTTCAGAGATCCGAAAGTATGGCAGGACGGCGATGACTATTATATGGTGATCGGAGCACAGATGAAAAATGGAAGAGGTTCTGTCGCACTATGCAGCTCCAAGGATGCGGAAAATTGGAAATTCGAATTAGTGCTTGCAAAATCCAAGGAGTATGAAATGGTTGAATGTCCGGATTATTTTCAGGTAGATGGACAAGGAATTTTGCTTTATTGTCCGCAGCACAGAGATAATGAAAGTGATAGTTCACTTTGTAGTTTTTCGGCTTATAAAGAGTTTGATTTTAATGACATAGTTTCAGGAAAAATAGAAGATAGCAATATGCAGAATCTGGATGAAGGGCGTAAAAAGATGGATCAGGGATTTGATTTTTATGCGCCGCAGACATTTACATCACCGGATGGAAGAAAAATTCTGTTTGCGTGGATGTCAAGAATGGAAGAGGAAGAAGAGAAGCTGTTTGGTGCAGGAGAATCCAGTATCCATTGTATGACATTACCAAGAGAGCTTTCTTATCGAAACGGAGAACTGTGTCAGCTTCCGGTAAGAGAATTGGAAAAAAGTTTGTGCATACATAAGATTTCTGAGCAGGAAAGACAAAGTGGAGAAATAATTCTTAAGAACAGAGTATACTGTGCAAAACTATCTAATCTTCAGAATGAAACTTCTTTTGAAATAGAATTTCAGAACAGAGAAGTTATTCTAGAATACAAAAAAGTAGAAAAAATAATTTCTGTAAAGAGAAAAAATTGGGTTACAAAAGATTATGATGAGAGAAACTGTAAGATTGATTCGTTGGAAACGATAGAATGTTGGTCTGATATTTCCAGTATGGAAATTTTTGTGAATCAGGGAAGCAAAGTGTTTTCTATGAGAATGTTCACAGAAGAAGAAAATGGAAAAGTAAAAATAAGCGGACTCATGAAAGAAACAGTCGTGGAAATGTATGATTTAATGGGAGAAGGAGAGGAGAAAAATGAGTGATAAAGAATTAGCAAAAAAGATTCTTGAACTGGTTGGCGGCACGGAAAATGTTGTGTCAGTAAGACATTGTGCGACAAGACTTCGTATTGTAGTAGCTGATAAAGAAAAGATTCAGGTAAAAGAGATTGAAAATCTGGAGAAGGTAAAAGGAAGCTTTTTTAATTCCGGACAGTATCAGATTATCCTTGGAACAGGTCTGGTTAACCGAATCTATGATGAAGTTGTAAAAGTTACAGGAACAGGCGACGAAGAAAAGTCAGAGGAAAAAGAAAAGGTAGTTTATGGAAATAAATTCCAGAGAGCAATCAGAATGTTTTCTGATGTATTTGTGCCAATTATCCCGGTGCTTGTAGCTACTGGTTTGTTTATGGGACTTAGAGGGCTTCTGACTCAGGAGGCAGTACTTGCAGTATTTGGTCTGACAGCTGATAGTATTCCGCAGAATCTTCTTACATTTACACAGGTATTGACAGACACGGCATTTGCATTCCTTCCGGCTTTAGTGTGCTGGTCAACCTTCCGGAATTTTGGCGGAAGTCCGGTAATTGGAATTGTATTAGGATTGATGCTTGTAAACAGCAGCCTGCCAAGCGCTTATGCAGTTGGATCAGGAGAGGCACAGCCGTTGATTTTCTTTGGATTTTTAAAAGTAACAGGATATCAGGGATCAGTATTACCGGCATTTGTGACAGGAATTGTCGCTTCCAAGTTTGAAAAATGGCTGCGAAAGAAAGTTCCGGATGCAATCGATCTGATTGTGACACCATTCTTAACATTGTTGGTTGGATGTGTTCTGGCATTGTTCGTACTTGGACCAATCTTACATACAGTAGAGTCAGGAGTTCTGTTTGCAGTAGAACATCTTCTTTTCCTTCCAATGGGAATAGGCGGATTTTTATATGGATGTTTCGGACAGCTTCTTGGTATTTTTGGTATTCATCATATTCTGAATTTCTTAGAGATCAGTATGTTGGCGCAAGATGGATGGAATTATCTGAATCCAATCGGAACTTGCGGAAATGTTGCTCAGGCAGGAGCAGTTCTTGCAGTTGCAATCAAAGCAGCGTCTAATAAGACAAAGCAGGTGGCATATCCGGCATGTCTGTCTGCATTACTTGGAATTACAGAGCCGGCGGTATTTGGAGTCAACTTAAAATTTGTGAAACCGTTTGTAATGTCAATGATCGGTGGTGGTGTTGGAGGATTTCTGGCATCCATCTTCCATCTGAGAGCAACAGGAATGTCAATTACAGGTATCCCAGGAACATTGCTGTATCTTAACGAGCAGCTGCCACTCTATATTCTAGTAAATGTAGTTGCTTTCGGTGTGGCATTCGGACTGACATGGATGTTTGGTTTTAATAAGAAAATGGAGCAGTAAGTATGAGTATTCTATTTCATAACAAAGGGCAGATCGTGCAATTAAGTAATGATACAATAAGTTATGTGATGGAAATTGTGGATGGAAAGTATCTGGTTCATCGGTATTTCGGACGAAAGATCCGAAATTACCGGGGGACCGGAAATCCCCTGTATTTTAAGAGAGGGTATAATACGGAACATGACAGCTCTGTCGAAAATGTATCCTTTGATGATTTTCCGTTTGAATATCCGGTCGGAGGACATGGAGATTTTCGTATTCCGGCTTTTGCAATCACACAAGAAGATGGAATAACATTTTGCGAACCGGTGTTTAAAAGCTGGAGTGTAGTATCCGGTAAGCCTAAATTACAAGGTATGCCGCAGATTCGTGTTAATGAAAATGAGTCGGAGACACTGGAAGTGATCTGTGAAGATGACAGAGCAGGGATCCGACTTTTTCTTTATTATACAATTTTTGAAAATCACGGAATTGTTTTACGACATCAAAAAGTAGAAAATTATGGGAAGCAGACCGTTTTTCTTCAGAATATTCAGAGTATGTCTCTGGAACTTCCGGCAGAAGAGTATGAACTTATGACATTATATGGGACACATGCTAAAGAGGCAAATATGCAGCGTTTCCCGATTCATTATGGGGTGCAGAAAACGGAGAGTGTCAGGGGAAGCAGCAGTCCTCAGCATCAGCCATTTTTGGCAGCGTTAAAACCGGAGACGAATGAATGCAGCGGAGATGTCTGGGCAGCGCATCTTGTTTATAGCGGAAATTTCCTCGCACAGGTGGAAAAGGATCAGTTTGGAAATGTACGGGCACAGATTGGAATTCATCCGGACAGCTTTAAATGGGAATTGAAACCAGGAGATACATTTGCTTCTCCGGAAGTGGTATTGAATTATAGCAATACGGGTCTGAATGGAATGCGCCACAATTTTCATTGGCTGTACCAACAGCATCTAATTCCTAAACGATTTGAGGAAAAGACACGACCGGTTCTTTTAAACTCCTGGGAATCTATGTACTATGATGTAACAATGGAGAAGATTGATGAACAGGCAGACCTGGCTAAAGCTGCGGGAATTGAATTATTTGTATTGGATGACGGTTGGTTCCGTAAAGGAAATGACAGCAGATCTTCAATGGGAGACTGGATATGCAATGAACAGAAACTTCCGGGTGGAATTGCAGCAGTTGCAGATGTGATTCATAAAAAAGGTTTACAGTTTGGACTTTGGTTTGAACCGGAGGCAGTCAGCGAGGATAGTGAGTTGTTACGTCATCATCCGGGCTGGGCGCTTCACATTCCGGGGTATCAATCGGTAAAAGGAAGACATGAATATCTGCTGGACCTTTCAAGAGAAGATGTCCGTGAATATTTATTTAAAACATTAGATTTTTATTTGAAAGATGGAAAAATCAATTACATAAAGTGGGATATGAACCGACCGCTGACAGATGTGAATTCTGCATGTCTGGGAGTACAGCAAAAAGAAGAGATCAGTCATCGGTATGTGCTTGGATTATATGATATTTTGGAACGCATTACAGAAAAATATCCGGATGTTCTGATTGAAGGATGTTCCAGTGGTGGTGCGCGATTTGATCCGGGAATGTTGTATTATGTGCCGCAGAATTGGACAAGTGACAATACAGATGCATTTGACCGTGCGACGATCCAAAGAGGGTATAGCCTTTTATATCCGCAGATAACAATGGGTGCTCACGTAAGTATTGTTCCGAATCATCAGACCGGAAGAAGTACTTCTCTGGATGCAAGATATCAGGTAGCAAGATTATTTAATCTGGGATATGAACTTGATCTTACAAAATGTTCCGAAGAAGAAAGAAAAGAAATTGCTGATCAGATTCAGGAATATAAAGAACAGAGAGGCTGGCTGCAAAATGGAGTGCTTAGTTATCTTGAAGTTCCGAATGAAAATTATATTGCATGGTCGGTTGTTTCTGCGACGGGAGAAGAATGCGAAGTTATTATCATGCAGAAACTGTTTGATCCGAGATATTCTCATGGAAGAATTCATCTCTGTGGTCTGAATCCGGAATGGGATTACAAAGATGAAAGTACCGGGCAGATTTTCGGTGGAGATGAACTGATGGAGATCGGAGTATCGCTACCATTAATAAAACGAGATTTCCATACATTTGCATTTCATTTTTCAAAGGTAAAGGAGAATTACGGTGATCAGATTAATTGCAAGTGATCTGGATGGGACACTTCTAAATGAGGAAGGCATGTTATCAGAGAAAACAGCGGAGTGTATAAGGAATGCACAGCAGGCAGGAATTCTGTGGGTTGCGGCAACAGGCCGTTCGCTGAAAACGGCATCTGAGCTTATGAGAACAGCGGGAGTTTCACCGGAATATCTTCTGCTAAATGGAGCTGAATTCCGAAAGAGTGATGGGACTTTGATTTTCCAAAAATCAATAGAAGAATCCTGTGCGCAGGAAATTATACAGATGCTCATGGAAAAGAAGCTTAATTTTGAAATTAATACTTCAGTAGGAGATTTTTCGACAGACTGTGAGTTTTGCGATACGGCTCACCCAATGCCTGCAGTGGAAAAAAATTTTGGTGCGCAGATTAAAATTCAAAAGATATTCATTTTCTCAGAAGAGCAGAATAAGTTGAAAAACATAAAAGAATTTCTGAAGAAGAGACAAGATATCACAGTTACTTCATCTGCAACTTGGAATATAGAAATTACAGACCGACAGGCGAATAAGGGAGCTATGTTGGAACAGATTGCAGAGTATTACGGGTGGAGTAAAGAAGAGGTATTGGTATTTGGGGATGGAAATAATGACATTTCAATGTTTGAGAAATTCCCACATTCCAAAGCAGTGAAAAATGCCGTAGAAAGTTTAAAGAAAAACGCAGAGAAAGTTATCGAATCTAATAGAGATGATGCGGTTGCACAAGAGGTATGCAGATTGTTGCAACATCTAAGTTTGTAAGCGCTTGGTTGATATCAGAAGAAAAAATGATAAAAAGGACGGAGAGTTCTGATTGAAAATGTCAGAACTCTCCGTCCTTTTATCCATTTATTTTACAACAGCTGTCACGTTCAATCAGCTGATGTGGCACGATAATCTTTGTTGCAACAAGATTCGGATTCTCAATATGATTGATCATCTGTGATGCCGCCTCGATACCCAGCTGCTTGGAATTAATATCAATTGAAGTAAGCTGTGGAGATGTCGATCTTGCAAACAGAGAGTTGTTGAAAGAGATGATCGACAAATCTTCAGGGATTGAAACATGATTCTGAAGACAAACTCTTTCAAGAGAAACAGCAAGAATATCATCACTTACAACGATTGCAGTTGGCGGTTCATCCTGCAGTAACAGAGAAGAAATTGCTTCTGTGTTATCTCCTGATACATTCAGAACTTCCGCGCAGTATTCCGGGCGGAAAGGGATTCCGTGTTTAGTCAATGCCATCTGGTAACCGGTTTTCCTGTCTGCGGCAAAAGTCAGTGAACTGTCGGAACCCAGATAAGCAATCTTGCGATGACCGAGCTGATAGAGATATTCGGTCGCGTCCTCTCCGGCAAGAAGATTATCATTGTCAATATATAATGTCTGATTTGTATACTGTGTTGCTTTTCCAATCAAGATATAAAGAAGCCCTTCGCTGAAGAGATAATCAATAATCGGATCGTCCTTTCGAGAATAAAGAACGATGAACCCATCTACTTTTCCACTTCGTGACATAGACTGAATCGCTTTTAAGATCTCATCTTCATCTTGACCTGTCACAACAGTAGACATGTATTGTCTCTGGTTACAGTAGTGGCTGATGCCGCGAATTGCTTCAAGATAGAAAGCATTCTCATATACTTCACGGGCAGATGCCGGAAGGATAATCCCGATCGTGCGGGAATACTGAGAAGCAAGATTGCTGGCCTGAAAGTTTACTTCGTAACCAAGTTCGATCATCGCTTTACGAACTTTTTCTTTTGTTTCTGTGCTGATGGATGGGTTATTCTTACAAGTTCTGGAGACAGTGGAAGGTGATACACCTGCCAAAGCGGCCACATCTTTAATTGTTACTGCCATATTTTCCCTCCTGTGAGGAAATGAGGATGTCAGGAGTCTGACACCTATTTTCCTTTATTTTCACGTAACTGTTCAGAGCCAACATCCAAAATGCTACGCATTTCGTCGGTGTGGCGTATCCGCCAAATAAAATTTCAAAAACAGTTTTAAAAATGCAAGCATTTTATACCTGTTTTTTGAAATTTTGCTTGGCTCTGAACAGTTACATTTTCACAAAAAATTCGTTACCTACTATTTTAGTGAAAGAACGCAATGATGTCAAATCTGTTGCATAGTTTTTTGCATAGAAACTGTTGTGAGAATGTACAAAAACAGAGCATATAAATTGTGCAAAAGGCAGAAATAGAAAATAGATCTATAAATAGAATTGCATTTCGTACAAAACGTGCATATAATTAACGCAAACGATTGCATGGAATAATGCAACAAACAGAGGCGTGCCACAGGATGTGATGGTATGCGGGGAGATCTAAAAGAGGAATTTAAAGGTGGAAACGAAAGGAAAGAAGAAATTCAATCTCAATTTTGATTTGCTTCAGAAATTAGGTAAAGTTCTGATGACGGTTATCGCAGTTATGCCGGCAGCAGGATTGATGATCAGTATCGGTAAGCTGGTACAGATGGCAGGAGCGGATCTTTCTATCGTAATGACAATCGGAAGTACGATGGAGAAGGCGGTGGAGCAGTGAAAGATGCCAAA
>OHAV01000935.1_pt1 | contig 10344 bp, 5 predicted proteins | sample 1577271 | NCBI WGS metagenome assembly OHAV01 (sample SAMEA3879537, study PRJEB24766) | human gut metagenome | biome: human-associated habitat; feature: feces | place: USA | collected 1985/1987 | reverse complement strand
ACGATGTGGCCAAGCTCCTGCGCAAGGCCCCCGCCAGCGTAAACACCATGGACGACACCTACATGGCGTGCGCGCTCATCTTTACCGTGGTGGGCGGCGGCATCTTTGTGTCGGGCTCCAACACACTGCTGTGCGCCTTTATGGTGACGCTCGCCGCGATCTTTGTGGTGCTGGCGTCCGCCTCGACGCAAAGCCCGTTTGCCCAGGTTGGCGCCGATCGTGAGTTACTGCAGGTTATGAGTTACGAGCCCGCCGTTCTGCTGATGAGCGTGGGCCTGTACCTTGCCACCGACAGTTTCGATTCCATCGCCGTGACGGGGCAGTCGGTCCCCATCATCGTGTACAGCGCACCCATTTTCCTCGCGTTGCTCGCGGTGCTTACCATCAAGCTGCGCAAGTCGCCGTTTGACCTTTCGTACTCGCATCACGCGCATCAGGAGATCGTCCAGGGCGTCGCCACCGAGATGAGCGGCGGCACGCTGGCCAAGATGACCCTTATGCACTGGTGCGAGACCGTGCTGTTTTTGATGTGGGTGGGCATGTTCTTTGTTTGGGACAACCCCGTGAGCTGGGTTGTAGCCCTGGTCGTGATGGCCGCGACGTATTTTGTCGAGGTCCTGATCGACAACACCTTCGCACGCAGCACCTGGCGCAGCTGCTTTAGGCTCGGATGGGGCGTGGCGCTGGTGTTTGGCCTGCTCAACCTTATGCCCATCCTCGTCGACGTATTTATTTAGGAGGCGGCATCCATGGATCATAAAATGTCGCGCTCGCCGTGGGTTATTCATTACGACGGTTCGAGCTGCAACGGATGCGATATCGAGGTGCTGGCCTCGCTCACGCCGCTGTTCGATGCGGAGCGCTTTGGCGTGGTCAATACCGGCAACCCCAAGCATGCGGATATCTTTTTGGTGACGGGGTCGGTCAACGCGCAGAATCTGCCCGTCGTGCGCCAGATTTACAACCAGATGCTCGAGCCCAAGTGTGTGGTGGCCTGCGGTATCTGCGCGTGTTCGGGCGGCGTATTCCGCGATGCCTATAACGTGATCGGCGGCGTGGACCGCGCGATTCCCGTGGACGTGTACGCGCCCGGGTGTGCCATTCGCCCCGAGACGGTGATCGATGCCATCGTGGAGGCGTGCGGCATCCTGGACCAGAAGGAGGCCGTGATGCGCGCCGGCGGCGACCCGCTTACCGTGGGCGGTGCCACTACTTGGGACGGTGGCGTTGAGCTGGGCGAGGACGGGTTTGTGGCTGCGGCTGAGGCCGGGGCCGGTGTCGACGCAGGCACGGCTGACGGTGCGCCCGCCGCTGCAAGGGAGGCCGAGTAATGCAAAAGGCTATCTATACCACCGTCGGGATCGATGAACTGTTGCCGCATGTGCAGGCGCTCAAGGGCGTCGGCGCGCGCTTTGTGCAAATGCACGCTGAACGCAACGTCGACGACGGCTCGTATCGCTTGGTCTATACGTTTATCAACGTTCGTGCTGCTCAGGAGCATATTGCGCAGGACGGCAGCTATGCGATTGAGAACCTGGTGGTTGAGGGCATCGACCAGTACCAGGAGATTCCGTCCATCAGCTCGTATTACCCCGCGGTATTCCCGTTTGAAAACGAGGCCCACGACCTGTTTGGTCTTGCCATTACCGACATGCAGATCGACTTTAAGGGCTTTTTCTACCAGGTCTCGACTGCCGAGCCCATGAGCGTTATCACGCCCGAGGTGAAGGCCGCGCGCGAGAAAGCCATGAAGGTCCGTGCGGCTGCCGAGGCCAAGGCGCGCAAGGTCGCGGCCGAGAAGGCCGCCACGGCTGCGGCTGCTGCAGGGGAAGGCGCTGCGAGCGCCGGCGATGCCGCGGGCGTCGCTGCTCAGCCCGCTGCGGCTGCCGGCTCCGATGCCCAGCATGACGATGCCGCTGCCAAGGCCGCGCTCAAGGCTGCCGAGATGGAGGCAAAGCTCGCTGCCATGGATCCCGAGAAAGCGGCCAAGGTCCGCGCGGCGCTTGCCGCCAAGGCCGCCCGCGACAAGCAGAAAAAGGAGGCGTAAGGTCCATGGCTCATCGCTCCGTAATTCCGTTTGGCCCGCAGCACCCGGTGCTGCCCGAGCCGCTTCATCTGGACCTGGTGATCGAGGACGACCGCGTCATCGAAGCAATTCCGCAGATCGGCTTTGTGCACCGCGGACTCGAGAAGCTCACCGAAAAGCGCGATATGCATCAGTTTGGCTACATCGCCGAGCGCATCTGCGGCATCTGCGCCGTGGGCCACAGCTGCGGCTATGCCAGCGCCTGCGAGCGCATGCTCGGCATCGAGGTGCCTGGTCGCGTGCAGTATATCCGCACCATTCTGCATGAGCTTTCGCGCATTCACTCGCACCTGCTGTGGCTGGGCCTGCTCGCCGATGCCTTTGGCTTTGAGGCGCTGTTCTATCGTTCGTGGACGCTGCGCGAGCAGATTCTCAAGATCTTTGAGAGCACTTGCGGCGGTCGCGTGATTCTGTCGATTAACGAGATTGGCGGCCTTAAACACGACATTGAGGATTCCGAGCTGGCGGGTATTGTCCAGACGCTCGACGCTATGCGCCCTGACTACGAGGCCGTGGTGCATACATTTTTGGACGACAATAGCTGCGGCGAGCGCCTGCATAGCGTGGGCGTGATCAGCAAGAAGGACGCGCTGGATCTGTCGATGGTCGGCCCGTTCGGTCGCGCCTCGGGCGTGGATTATGACGTGCGCATGTTCGGTGACGGTGCCTATGCGGACTTGGCTGCGTTTGAGCCGATTGTTGCCACCGATGGCGACTGTTATGCCCGCTGCCAGGTGCGTTGTGCCGAGGTTGCGCAGGCCATGGACATTATCAAGGAGCTTGTCGGCAAGATTCCGCACGACGGTATCGGCGGGCGTACCAAGCTCACGCCGGCCGACGGCGCGCGCGGCGAGGTTGTGATTGAACAGCCGCGCGGCGAGGCATATTACTATGTGCGCGGTAACGGCACCAAGAACCTGGACCGTTTCCGCGTGCGCACGCCGACGTCGCAGAACCTGGCGGGTCTGACGCATGCGCTGCAGGGCGTGCTCCTTGCCAACGTGCCCATGATTATCCTGACCATCGACCCCTGCATTAGCTGCACGGAAAGGTAGGCGCGGCATGAGTTTACTGACATTTGCCAAGACGGCCTTGGGCTCTATGGTCAAGCAGCCGGTAACGGTGTGCTATCCGCAGGAGAAGCTCGCGGCACCCGAGCGCCTGCGCGGGCATATCGTCAACGACATGGACGTGTGCATCTGCTGTGGCATGTGCGCGCGCCGCTGCCCGGCGGGCGCACTCGCGGTCGATCGCAAGGGCGGAACGTGGTCGATCGACCCGTATGCCTGTGTGGTGTGCGGCGAGTGCATCGAAAGCTGTCCTAAACACTGCCTGAGCATGGACACCGCCCGCACTCCGGTTGCGGCGGACAAGACTCCCACGGTAGAAACCAAGCCGGGGTAGCGTTTGGATGGGGCCGGTGGGGCAAAAATGCCCCACCGGCCCCGCGTTTAAACGCGCGGCTGTGCCGTCGCGAACAAAACTATGCCGGATTACGGGGCTGGATAGCGAACCTCCGACCATACAGAAAATCGCAAAAACAAACCCGCAGGTAGATAGCCTGCCGTTTTCAAAAAATGAGGGTATGGATGAGGGTCCCGACATTAGCCCCGTAATCCGGCATACTTTTGAAATGCCACCATACCGGTGACAGCCCTTGATCTCCCATGGACGGAGGAAAACGGATCATTTTTGCCTGATGGCTCCGAGTCGCACCTGTTTTCCTGCGAAAACGCCGTGTCTCAACTTTGGTGAGACATTTGTCTCACGCCCAAAACAGAATCTGGAACATGTGTCACCTGCCCAAATTGTGTCTCATTTCGTAACTTTAGGCTGTTGCAAGGTCTGAGACCGCGAGAAGGGAGACGCGATGAGTAAGTACACGAGGGGTCTCTTGGCGGTGATACTGGCCGTAGTGCTGGTGTTGCCGGCTGCAGCATTTGCCATGCTGCCCGAGGCCAACGCCAGGTCCAGCACCGGAATGGACGGACCGGCCATGACCGGAAAAACGGTCGTCGACTACGACACCAGCAACCACTGGAAGTTCTGGGCCGGCGGCTATAACGGAAAGGAAATAACAACTCAAAACGTCGGCCGAATCTGGACCGACAAGACGGTCAGGGCAGTCGAGAACGGGGATTCTGATTTCCTGACCACGCTGTCTGCTATCTCTTCGACATCCGATACGACGGTCTCCGGCAAGCCGCTCGACATCGTGCTGGTGTTGGATGCCTCTGGTTCGATGAGTGATCCTATGGGCGACGGAGGCCCCATCAAGCGTATCGATGCGCTGAAGACGGCTGCCAATAGCTTTATTGACACCATCGCCAAGGAAAATGCAAAGATTTCGGACGAGTCCAAGCAGCATCAGGTTGCCGTCGTTAAGTTCTCGGGCAATAAGTCCACCACGGTCGGAAATGACTTTTATCGTGATGATGGGTACACCTACAACTACTCACAGACCATGATGGGCTTGACCAATTGTTCTGAAGCCAGCGCGACTGAACCCGGCGCAACTGATCTTAAGAAAACAATCAACGCAATTAACCCCGCCGGTTCTACACGCGCCGACTATGGCTTGCAGCTGGCTGATGAGGTATTTTCGTCTGGTCGCGCCGACGCCAAGAAGATCGTTGTCTTCTTCACTGATGGTTCACCTACGAGTTCTAGTGGGTTCGAGAAAAAGGTTGCCAATAGCGCCATCAAAAGCGCCAAGGACCTCAAGGATAAAGGTGCCGACATTTATACGATCGGTATCTTTAGCGGCGTAAACCCCAGTGCCGTCCCCACGGCTGAAGACACAAGCAAAGAGAATAAGTTCATGCATGCCGTGTCGAGCAACTATCCTGCCGCCTCATCCAGCATTTCTTCCTGGGGCGAATGGACCATCAACTTTGGTGCGCGCGCAGAAAACGCCAATTACTACAAGTCGGCAACCAGCGCCTCTGAGCTCGAGAAAATCTTCGAAGAGATCTCGGGAAGCATTATCCAAGCTGGTTACCCGACCGAAGTTCACGGCGGTTATGGCGAGCATAAGTCTGGCTACATTACGTTTACTGACGAGCTGGGCGACTTTATGCAGGTCGACAACTTTACGTCTGCCGTGTATAACGGCACGACGTTTGACAAGCCGACAAAGAAGACCGAAGGCAATGTCGACACCTACAAATTTACGGGTGCCGCTGCGAACCTGGTCATCACCGTTCAGCATACCGAAGAGGGCAAGCCTCAGGCCGGCGATATCGTAACAGTCAAGATTCCTGCGTCGCTGATTCCGCTGCGCCACTTTAAGATCACCGATGGTGTTCTTACGGTCGACGATACTGAGCCCATCCGGGTGAACTACACCTCGAGCGTTAAGAGAGACGCGCTCGACAACCTGTTTGCGCCCGAGAAGGTAGCGGGGCTCAAGGGCTACATCGAGAGCAATACGATCACAGCGGAGAACGGTTCCAAGATCGTGAACTTCTACGCGAACAAGTGGAACGCTGGCGCGTTGGGCGATACAATCGCAAACTTTGAGCCTGCCGACACCAACCGTTATTACTATTTCCAGAAGCAGACTCCCATTTATGTGGATAAGAACTGCACAACGCCTGCGACGGGCTCGCTGGCTGCCGAGGGCATCTATTACTACAAGGATGAGTTCGAGGCGAAAGGCACAGACAGTAAGGTCGAGCCCCGCACAGCTATTATTGAGTTTACCGGTGGACATGCCGCGCAGTTTGAGGGCGCAATCGTGCGCGATGCGAGCGGCAACCTGTCGTTTAGTGAGGGAACCGCGCGACTAGCCTTTATTGACGAACTTCATACCACCAAGGAACTCGTGGGCGGCAACCCTACTGGTACCGCGGCCGACGTGCTCAATCCCAAGTGGAACAACACGTCTGCCAAGTCGGACGCCACGGAGGTTGACGTTCACCTGGGCAACAACGGCAAGATCAGCTTTAACGTGACGCCGACAACGGTGGATACCAAGGCCGGCTTTGGCCTGACCAAGGCGCTCGAGGGCCGCGGCTGGACGGATACGGACGAGTTTAAGTTTGAGCTCTCCGCGACGTCCGAGAATGACGCCCCGATGCCCGCATCCGCGACCGTAACTGTGACCAATGCCGATCTCGACAAGGGCAAGGCAGCCATTAACTTTGGCAAGATTACTTATGCCGAGCCGGGCGAGTACACCTATGAGGTCCGCGAGGTCAAGGGCGACGCCGGTGGCATTACCTACAGCAAGAACGTTGCCACGTTCAAGGTGACTGTGACGGTTAACGCCAAGGGCGAGCTTAAGGCCGACGTTGAAAAGACCTCGGGTGAGACTAAGTTCACGAACACCTATAGCGCCAAGACGGAAACCCCGCTGACTCTTGAGGCAACCAAGAAGCTCACGGGGCGCCCGATGGCCGATGACGAATTTAAGTTTGCGCTGAGCTATGCGGGGCACGACGAGGTTCTGCTGGATGCAACCAACAAGGGCGGCAAGGTTGAGTTCGGTCCGCTGACGTATACGACCGAGTCGCTTGCCAAGCTGGTCAAGGAAGACAAGGCGTCGGTTGACGCTAGCTCAGACAAGCCCACGTGGACCATTCGCTACATTGCTGCCGAGCAGACCGACAAGCTGCCTGCGGGCGTGAGCGCCACCGTGTCGGCAATTGACGCATATGTAACCGTTGTCGACAACGGCGATGGTACCCTGACGGCGACGGCTGTCTACGGCGATACCGGCAACGAGTTTGTGAACGCCTACACTGCCGAGTCTGCCGAGACATCGCTTGTGGGCAAGAAGAATCTGCTGGTTCCTGCTGGCCTGACCCCGGCTGACATTGCCGGCAAGTTCACCTTTACCGTGACCGGTGAAGAGGGCGCACCCTTGCCCGCGAACGCGAGCGTGACCAATGATGCCAAGGGCAAGGTCGACTTTGGCAAGATTACCTTTACGCTCGACGACCTTAACAAGGCTCTGGGCGAGAAGCCCGAGAAGCGCGAGCATACCTTTACCTACACCGTGACCGAATCCGGCGAGGTCGCTGGCGTGACCAACGACGCCAAGCCTCCGCGTACGGTTTCCTTCACCGTGACCGATGACAGCAAGGGCAATCTGAGGGTGTCCCGCAAGCCGGACGGCGATGTGGCATTTACGTTCACCAATACCTACAGCGTGACGCCTGTCAAGACGAGCGTCACCGACCAGATCGCCGCGACCAAGGTCCTGACCGGCCGCGACATGGCTGAGGGCGAGTTCTCCTTCGAGCTCGTCGAGGGCGAGGGCAAGGACGTCAAGGTCGTTGCCACCGGCAAGAACGCCGCCGATGGCAAGATCACGATGAGCCCCGTGAAGTACACCGAGGCCGGCAAGCACATCTACACGCTGCGCGAGGTCAACGGTGGAACCACCAGCAAGGGCATCACCTACGGTGACGCCAAGTACACCATCGAGACCACCATTACCGACAACGGTGACGGTACCCTCAGCGCTACGCACGAGCTGAAGAGCGCCACGCCTGCGACCTTCGAGAACACTTACAGCGTGACCCCGACCGATGCAGACCTCGACTTTGACCTGAGCAAGGCCATCGACGGTCGCGACTGGACGGACTCCGACAAGTTCAGCTTTACCATCACCGCCCCCGAAGGCGCCCCGCTGCCCGATCCCGCAACCGTAACCGTGAGCAAGCACGATGCGAAGGACGGCATTGCCGCCATCAAGTTCGGCAAGATTCGCTACACGGCCACCGGAACCTATAAGTACGAGATTCGCGAGAACGCGGGCAGCACGGTCGGCATGACGTATGACGCGCATGTCGCAACCGCCGAAGTGACCGTGACCGAGGACGGCGAGGGCAACCTGACCGCCAATGTCACCAAGAAGGAAAACGGACGCTTCACCAACACGTACCGCACTGAGCTTAACTACACCGCGGCCGGCGGCCTCAAGCTCAGCAAGAGCCTCTCCGGACGTCCTATGACCGAGGGTCAGTTCACGTTTACCGTGAAGCCTGCCGACGAGGCCTCGGCCAACGCGCTTGGCCTGCTGCCCGGAGTCAACAACTTCAAGTCCCCTGCGACGGCAGAGGCAACGGTCGGCCTGATCGACATCCTGGCTGGCCATGAGGTCAAGTTTACGCAGGCTGACGCAGGCAAGACCTTCACGTACACCGTAGCCGAGAAGAATGACGGCAAGCCCGGTTACACCTACGACGACGCCGTGCGTACCGTGACGATCGCCGTTGCCGATGACGGTGCCGGTACGCTTACTGCCACGACGACCGTCTCCGGCGGTCCCGAGGGTACGCATACGACGGTCCACAAGAGCGGTGAGAACAAGGTCGAGAGTGCCCTGGTCCCGTTCCGCAACAGCTACAGCGCTACGACCAATACGCCTGGTGGTACCGCTGCTCAGGTTGTCGCCACCAAGACTCTGACCGGCCGCCCGATGGCCGACGGCGAGTTCTGGTTCGGCATCGCCTATCAGGGTGAGCTTGTGGCATACGAAAACCTCAAGCCCAATATCGGCGGGCACGTGAGCTTTGATAAGCTGCACTACGACACTAAGATGCTTGCTAATCTTGAGGCTGCTGGGCTTGCTTATCGTACCGATAAGGACGGTAAGCTTGCCTGGACCATTAACTACACGGCCTACGAAGATTTATTCGGGCTGCCGAATGGCGTTTCCGCTACAACGTGGAGCTTTGGCTTTAAGGTTATCGTCGTCGACAACGGTGACGGTACCCTGACGGCAACGGTCGACTACGGCGGCGTCGAGCCCTTGTTCGAGAACGTCTACGGCGCCGAAGCCGTCGATGCCGCGCTCACCGGCACTAAGAAGCTCCAAGCTGCCGAGGGCCTGACCCCGGCTGACATCACGGGCAAGTTCACCTTTACCGTGACCGCCGACGAGGCTGGTGCCCCGATGCCCGAGCGCACGACCGCAACCAACGACGCGGCTGGCAACGTGGACTTTGGCAAGATCCACTTTACGCTCGAGGACCTCAACCGCGCTCTGGGCGTGACGGACGATGCGACCGATAAGGCCGAGGCAGACGAAGCTGACGAAGCCGAGGCCGACGAGGCAGAGGCTGAAGAGGCCGACACCGATGCCAACGCCGACGAGCCCAGCGACGAGCCCGAGCCCGCAGCCCCCACCGCTCCGCGCTCGCACACCTTTACTTACACGGTGACCGAGTCCGGTAGTGCCCCTGGCGTGACCAATGACACCAACGCCACGCGCAAGGTTTCCTACACCGTGTCTGACGACGGTGCCGGGCATCTGAGCGTCAAGCGCGAAGGCGACGACGGTGCGGCCTTCACATTCACCAACACCTATAGCGTGACTCCTACTGATTCCGTGGTGACCGATCAGGTCAAGACAGTCAAGCGCCTGACTGGACGCGACCTTGCAGCAGGCGAGTTCACGTTTGAGCTGCTCGAGGACGGCGTGACTGTTGCTAGTGGCACCAACGACGCCAACGGCAACGTTACGCTGAGCCCGATCCGCTACGAGGCACCCGGCACGCACACGTACACGCTGCGCGAGGCTTGCCCCAACGCGCTCGGCCTGTACAAGGGCGTCACCTATGACGGCACGACCTACACCGTCGTGACCACCGTCTCCGACAATGGTGACGGCACGCTGACCGCGACGCACAAGCTCGAGGGAACCACCGAGTCGGCTGGCTTTACCAACAAGTATCACGCCATGCCTACGCAGGTTTCCATCGGCGCTATCAAGGTGCTCGAGGGACGCGAACTCAAGAAGGACGAGTTTAGCTTTAAGCTCGTTGGCGAGGACATCGAGTCTACGGTTACCAACGATGCCGACGGCAAGATCAACTTTGACAAGTTTGAGTACGACGAGCCCGGTACGCACGCCTACACCATCAGCGAGGTCAAGGGCGACGAGGTCGGTATGACCTACGACAAGTCCGTCTTTACCGTGACCGTCAACGTGGTCGATGACGGCGAGGGCAACCTCAAGGCGAACGTCGCCTTTACCAAGGGCGACAAGAGCGTCGAGGGTATCGTGTTCAACAACACGTACAAGAAGCCCGAGACGCCCGTGCCGACGCCCGACCCCGGCACGCCCAAGACCGTGACGAACATCGTCAAGACGGTCAAGGGTTTCCTGCCCACCACGGGTGACCAGCAGGCCACAGCCCTGCTCATGGCATTTGTTATCGCCATGGCCGGCGTCGGAGCCCTGGTCTGGGGTATCCGTAAGCGCTAGGCACGCTGGCAGCGCCCGGGGCCAAAAGGCCCCGGGC
>OHAV01000926.1_pt1 | contig 10399 bp, 10 predicted proteins | sample 1577271 | NCBI WGS metagenome assembly OHAV01 (sample SAMEA3879537, study PRJEB24766) | human gut metagenome | biome: human-associated habitat; feature: feces | place: USA | collected 1985/1987 | reverse complement strand
GGATAGTGGTATGCCGGGAACTTCTCGTTACATTACAACGAAGAACAGAAAGAACACTACCGAGAGACTGGAGTTGAAGAAATACAACCCGATTCTGAAGAGAGTAACAGTACACAAGGAAATTAAATAATAAAGAAGTATAACCCATGGCAAAGAAAACAGTAGCAAGTTTGCACGAAGGCTCTAAAGAAGGTCGTGCTTATACTAAGGTTATCAAAATGGTAAAATCTCCTAAGACTGGAGCATACGTTTTTGATGAGCAAATGGTTCCGAATGAAAAAGTACAAGACTTTTTCAAAAAATAATTGAAATAGCATACGCGCTATAAATACAAAATCCTCTCATTGACAAACAATGAGGGGATTTTTTATTGCTTCTTTTTTTTACTTTTCAATCCTTTGTTATATCTTTGTAGCATTATGTATTATACAAACAACTGTCAATATGGGATTTTTTAGTTTTTTTTCAAAGGAGAAGAAGGAAACTTTAGATAAGGGGTTATCTAAAACCAAAGAGAGCGTGTTTAGTAAAATCGCTCGTGCCGTGGCTGGTAAGTCAAAGGTAGATGACGAAGTGTTGGATAATCTGGAAGAAGTGTTGATTACGTCGGATGTAGGCGTAGAGACGACTTTGAATATTATTAAGCGCATCGAAAAACGTGCCGCTGCGGATAAATATGTGAATACTCAGGAATTGAATCATATATTACGTGACGAAATAGCCGCTTTGTTGACCGAGAATAACTCGGATGATGTAGCTGATTTTGATGTTCCGATCGAAAGAAAGCCTTATGTGATTATGGTAGTAGGGGTCAATGGAGTGGGAAAGACTACAACTATCGGCAAACTGGCTTATCAATTCAAGAAAGCCGGTAAATCTGTTTACTTGGGAGCCGCTGATACATTCCGTGCGGCTGCTGTAGAACAGCTGATGATTTGGGGAGAGCGGGTAGGGGTGCCTGTCGTTAAACAGAAAATGGGTGCTGATCCTGCATCGGTAGCTTATGACACCCTTAGCTCTGCTGTTGCCAACAATGCTGACATCGTTATTATTGATACAGCCGGACGCTTGCACAATAAAGTCGGCCTGATGAACGAGCTGACCAAAATTAAAAATGTAATGAAGAAAGTAGTGCCTGATGCACCGGATGAAGTATTACTTGTATTGGACGGCTCTACAGGACAGAATGCTTTTGAACAAGCCAAGCAGTTTACTCTGGCAACGGAGGTTACCGCTATGGCTATCACTAAACTTGATGGGACTGCTAAAGGCGGTGTTGTAATTGGTATTTCCGACCAATTTAAGATTCCTGTTAAATACATCGGTTTGGGTGAAGGAATGGAGGATTTACAAGTATTCCGCAAAAACGAATTTGTTGATTCCTTGTTTGGAGAAAATGCATGAAAAGAAAGAGAATAGATATAATCACTTTGGGATGCTCTAAAAATTTGGTGGACTCTGAGCAGTTGATGCGTCAACTGGAAGAAGTAGGATATAGCGTGACTCATGATACTGAAACTCCACAAGGGGAAATTGCAGTCATCAATACATGCGGTTTCATCGGCGATGCCAAAGAAGAATCTATCAATATGATTCTGGAGTTTGCTAAAAGAAAGGAAGAAGGTGACTTAAAGAAACTTTTTGTAATGGGTTGTCTCTCTGAACGTTATCTCAGGGAGCTGGCTATTGAAATACCACAAGTAGATAAATTCTATGGTAAATTCAACTGGAAGGAACTTTTGCATGATTTGGGGAAAAGCTATCATGAGGAGTTGTATATTGAACGGACGCTGACCACTCCGCAGCATTATGCTTATCTGAAAATATCGGAAGGATGTGATCGTAAATGTTCGTATTGTGCTATCCCGATTATTACAGGACGTCATATATCTAAACCGATAGAAGAAATCTTGGATGAAGTCCGGTATCTGGTGTCGCAAGGCGTGAAAGAGTTTCAGGTTATAGCACAGGAGCTAACTTATTACGGAGTTGATTTGTATAAGAAACAAATGCTTCCGGAATTGATTGAACGCATTTCGGAAATACCAGGAGTAGAATGGATTCGTCTGCATTATGCGTATCCGGCACATTTCCCGATTGACTTGTTTCGTGTAATGCGTGAACGTGGCAATGTTTGCAAGTATATGGATATAGCTTTGCAACATATCAGTGACAATATGTTGAAGCTGATGCGTCGGCAAGTGACAAAGGAGGATACTTACAGACTGATTGAACAATTCCGTAAAGAAGTCCCTGGTATTCACCTGCGAACAACTTTAATGGTAGGACATCCTGGAGAAACAGAGGAAGACTTTGAAGAGTTAAAGGAGTTTGTCCGTAAAGTACGCTTCGATAGAATGGGAGCTTTTGCTTATTCGGAAGAAGAAGGTACTTATGCTGCAGAAACTTATGAAGATTCTATTCCGCAAAAAGTGAAACAAGCCCGACTTGATGAATTAATGGATATTCAGCAGGGCATATCGGCAGAGTTGAGTGCAGAAAAAGTCGGTAAACAGATGAAAATTATCATTGATCGGTTAGAAGGCGATTATTATATCGGAAGAACTGAATTTGATTCGCCGGAAGTAGATCCGGAAGTATTGATTAATTGTTCTGAAAAAGAGCTTGAGATCGGAAAGTTTTATCAAGTAGAAGTAGTAGATGCAGACGATTTTGATTTATATGCAAAGATAATAAATGACTATGAATAATAAGGAATTTACATCTGAACTAGCTGAAAGACTGGGGTACACCATTAAGGATACTTCCGAATTAATAGGTTCTTTACTGTCTGATATGATACAAGAACTGGAAGAAGGTAACGTGATTGCAGTACAAGGATTCGGTTCTTTTGAAGTAAAAAAGAAAGCGGAACGTATTTCAATTAATCCGGCAAGTAAACAACGTATGTTGGTTCCTCCCAAATTGGTGTTATCTTATAAACCTAGCAATACATTGAAAGATAAGTTTAAATAAATATTTCCCGTTATGAATGAAAGACTAACAATTCAAGACCTTACTGACTTGTTGGCTGCTAAACATAGCATGACCAAGAAGGATGCCGAGGTGTTCGTAAAAGAGTTTTTTCTCTTGATTGAACAAGCCTTGGAAAACGAGAAGACTGTAAAAATCAAAGGATTGGGAACTTTCAAACTTATCGATGTAGATAGCCGGGAAAGTGTCAATGTTAACACAGGTGAACGTTTCCAAATAAAAGGGCATACAAAGGTTTCATTTTCTCCGGACGCGAATTTGAGAGATACAATTAATAAACCTTTTGCACATTTCGAGACTGTTGTGTTGAATGAAAACACAGTATTGGAAGATACTCCGGTAGAAGAAGTGGAAGAGGAAGAAGTAGGTGAGGAAATTCTTGCTTCAACAATAGAAGATTATAATAAAAAGGAGGAAAGTCAAGAGAATACTTCTAATCCTATAGTAGAAAATGAAAGTCAGATTGCTGAACAAGATTCTTCCGAAGAAGTGGATACGGTTCAGGAGGAACGAATAACGGAACAGTCTATTGAAGAAAAAGTAGTGGTTGAAGAATCACTTATGGTTGAACAACAACAGCCAGAACAACCAGTAAAAGAGAAAGAAAGAATTACGGCAGAGCAGATTATTGAACAAGAACTTCTGAAAGCAAATCTAAAGCCCGAAATTCCAATAGTATCACCACAGTCGGAAATTACAAAGCCGACTAAAGCTTCTGTACAAACTACTGTTAGCCCGATATCTAAAAAAGAGGTTGTTAAAAAGGAGAAATCTCCTGTTCCTTATTTGATAACTGTAATCGTCATAGTATTGTTACTATGTGGAGGTGTGATTTTATTTATCTATTATCCGGACCTGTTTTCTTCTTCATCTGACAAGAATACCCTCGATATGCCGCCTGTAACAACTCAACCTGTTCGAACTGAAGCGCAGCTTTCCGATACTATTGAACATAAAGATACTGTTGTAGAAGTAACTGTTACTACACCGAAGAACGTTGTTGAGCCACAGTCAATTGTAAAAAAAGAAGAGACATTAACTTCTGCAAAGGCTGAGAGTAGGCCTGTCCAGCAGCAACCTTCAGCTTCTGCTTATCCTGATTCTGCATCATATAAAATAACAGGAACAAAGACAAAGTATACAATCAAGGAAGGTGAAACTTTAACAAGAGTTTCTTTACGTTTCTATGGTACAAAAGCGATGTGGCCATATATAGTGAAGCATAATCCGGATGTGATTAAAAATCCGAATAACGTGCCTTATGGTACTACAATCAAAATACCGGAACTTACAAAAGAATAATTATAACTATCTACTCCCCCAGCTATACATTACTTGTACTGGTCGGGGGAAGTGTTATGGATGTACAAAAGCGTATGAAAGTACCTTAATCTAAAGATTTCGCATTGTTTTTTAATAAAAATTAGTTGCAATCGTTAATTATATGGCGTACTTTTGGAAGCAAAATAAAAAGCCTTATACACAGGCAAGGCTTACATCAAATTAATGGGAATTAAATAATAAAATATTAAGTATTTATGGCTGAATCAATTGATATCCGCGAGCTAAATGAGCGGATTGAAAGACAAAGTGCTTTCGTTACCAATCTTACGACAGGTATGGACCAAATCATTGTTGGTCAGAAACATTTGGTTGAATCACTGCTTATCGGATTACTCTCCGATGGCCATGTCCTTTTGGAAGGTGTGCCTGGTTTGGCAAAAACTTTGGCTATTAAAACTCTTGCTTCTTTGATTGACGCTAAATATAGCCGTATCCAGTTTACCCCCGACTTATTGCCTGCTGACGTTATCGGTACAATGGTTTACAGTCAGAAAGATGAATCGTTTAAAGTACAAAAAGGACCGATTTTCGCAAACTTTGTATTAGCCGATGAAATAAATCGTGCTCCTGCCAAGGTTCAGAGTGCTTTGCTGGAAGCTATGCAAGAACGTCAGGTTACTATTGGTAAAGAGACTTTCTTATTACCGGAGCCTTTTCTTGTATTGGCAACTCAAAACCCTATCGAACAAGAAGGTACTTATCCGCTTCCTGAAGCACAGGTTGACCGTTTTATGCTGAAAGTTGTTATCGATTATCCAAAACTAGAGGAAGAAAAGTTGATTATTCGCCAGAATATAAATGGAGAAAAGTTCAATATAAAGCCAATTCTGAAGGCAGAGGAAATTATCGAAGCACGAAAAGTAGTTCGTCAGGTGTATTTGGACGAAAAGATTGAACGCTATATCGTAGATATTGTATTTGCAACTCGTTTCCCGGAAAAATATGACCTGAAAGAATTGAAAGATATGATCGGATTTGGTGGTTCGCCTCGTGCATCTATCAATCTTGCTTTAGCTGCCCGTACGTATGCTTTCATTAAACGCCGCGGTTATGTGATTCCAGAGGATGTACGTGCTGTTGCGCATGACGTGCTCCGTCACCGTATTGGACTGACATACGAAGCCGAAGCAAACAGTATGACTTCGGACGAAATCATCAGTAAGATTTTGAATAAGGTTGAAGTACCTTAATTGGTAGTTAACTACTTACCACTTAACTACTTTATAAATGGAAACAAGTGAAATACTAAAAAAGGTTCGCCAAATTGAAATCAAGACACGAGGATTGTCTAACAATATTTTTGCAGGCCAATATCATTCGGCTTTCAAAGGTAGAGGAATGTCCTTTTCGGAGGTTCGTGAGTATCAATTTGGGGATGACATACGTGACATAGACTGGAACGTGACGGCGCGCTTCAACAAACCTTATGTGAAAGTGTTTGAAGAGGAACGCGAACTGACAGTTATGTTGATGGTCGATGTTTCCGGAAGTTTAGCATTTGGTACGGTCAAGCAATTAAAGAAAGACATGATAACGGAAATTGCCGCTACTCTTGCTTTCTCTGCTATTCAAAACAATGATAAAATCGGTGTGATATTCTTTTCAGACCGGATAGAAAAGTTTATTCCTCCCAAGAAGGGACGTAAGCATATTCTATATATTATTCGTGAATTGATTGATTTTCGGCCGGAAAGTCATCGCACTAATATACGTCTTGCATTGGAATATCTGACTAATGTTATGAAAAGACGCTGTACTGCGTTTGTTTTATCCGACTTTATCGATCAGGAAAGTTTCAAAAATGCTTTGACTATTGCTAACCGGAAACATGATGTAGTAGCATTACAGGTTTATGATAGGAGAGTCAGTGATCTTCCTCCGGTGGGATTGATGCGGATAAAAGATGCAGAAACCGGACATGAGCAATGGATTGATACTTCTTCCAAAGCTGTACGTCGGGCACATCGCGACTGGTGGATACAAAAACAGACAGAATTGAATGATACATTTACTAAAAGTAACGTAGACTCTGTATCTGTAAGAACTGACCAGGATTACGTAAAGGCATTGTTGAATTTATTTGCCAAACGAAACTAATGAAATCAAAGATGAATAAAAATATTATTCTGATAGCATTGTTATGTTTACTGTCTATTGATAGAGTAGGAGCACAATCTGTAACAGTGGAGGCAAAGATAGATTCTTTGCAGATACTGATTGGTGAACAAGCGAAAATACAATTACAAGTAGCTATGGATGCCAAGCAACGGGCTGTTTTTCCCGCTTATACCGATACACTGGTACGAGGGGTAGAAATTATAGAAACTGCCAAGCCGGATACTCAGTTCCTGAACGATCGTCAGCGTATGATGATTACTCAAGAGTATACTGTTACTTCTTTTGACTCGGCTTTGTATTATCTACCACCAATGCCTGTTACAGTAGATGGTAAAGAGTATAGATCAAGAGCTTTGGCATTGAAAGTATATTCAATACCGGTTGACACATTACATCCAGACCAATTTTTTGGACAGAAAACCGTGATGAAAGCTCCTTTCGCATGGGAAGACTGGTATGGGTTAATTGGCTGTTCATTCTTGGCTTTGCCTTTACTTGGTCTATTAATTTATCTCATAGTTCGTATCCGGGATAACAAACCTATTATCCGCAAAATAAAGGTAGAACCTAAATTGCCGCCCCATCAGGCTGCAATGAAAGAGATAGAGCGTATCAAGAATGAGAAAGTATGGCAGAAAGGACAACCGAAGGAATATTACACAGAATTGACTGATACACTTCGCACCTATATAAAAGATCGTTTTGGTTTCAATGCGCTTGAAATGACTTCATCTGAGATTATTGACAAGCTATTAGAAATGAAGGATAAAGAAGCTATTTCTGATTTGAAGGAGCTTTTCCAGACAGCCGATCTAGTGAAGTTCGCGAAGCACGATCCGCAAATGAACGAGAATGATGCCAATCTGATCAATGCTATTGACTTTATTAATGAAACGAAGCAACCTGAAGAAGAAAATCAAAAACCGCAACCAACGGAAATTACAATTATAGAGAAGCGTTCTTTGCGGACAAAAGTATTGTTAATTTGCGGAATCGTAATTTTGTCAACCGCATTGATAGGTACCTTTATATATATAGGTATGCAGCTATATAATCTTTTTGCTTAAAAGTATATATAGCTTGAATACTAAATAGTAAACTGTTAAATCATAAATGAAATGATTTTTGCCAATATTGAATATCTGTTTTTGCTATTATTACTTATACCTTATATTGTATGGTATATTCTGAGGCAAAAGAAAAGTGAAGCAACTCTTCAAATTTCGGATGCTCGTGTATATGCACATACACCTAAAAGCTATAAGAACTATTTGTTGCATGTTCCATTCTTATTGCGTGTTATTGCCTTAGTGCTGGTTATTCTAGTGCTTGCACGTCCGCAAACGACTAATAAATGGCAGAATAGCGAAATAGAAGGGATTGATATAATGCTCGCTATTGACGTATCTACTAGTATGTTAGCCGAGGATTTAAAGCCGAATCGGTTGGAAGCTGCAAAGGATGTAGCTGCTGAATTTATTAACGGCCGCCCTAACGATAATATCGGTATAACTTTATTTGCAGGTGAAACTTTCACTCAATGTCCGCTTACTGTCGACCATGCTGTTTTATTGGATATGATTCATAATATCAAATGTGGCCTTATCGAAGATGGTACAGCAGTAGGTATGGGAATAGCAAATGCAGTAACCCGACTGAAAGATAGTAAGGCAAAGTCTAAGGTGATTATTTTATTGACAGACGGTACTAATAACAAAGGGGATATTTCTCCATTGACGGCTGCTGAGATAGCCAAAAGTTTTGGTATTCGCGTGTATACTATTGGGGTGGGGACGAATGGTATGGCACCTTATCCCTATCCAGTTGGAAATACGGTGCAATATGTAAATATGCCGGTGGAAATTGATGAGAAAACGTTGACACAGATTGCAGGTACAACCGATGGTAACTATTTTAGGGCTACGAGTAACTCGAAACTAAAAGAAGTATATGAGGAAATTGATAAACTGGAAAAAACTAAACTGAATGTAAAGGAGTATAGTAAGAGGGACGAAGAATATCAGTGGTTTGCATTGGCGGCTTTCCTTTGTGTGTTATTAGAAGTGTTATTGCGTAACTCAATACTCAAAAAGATTCCATAAGGATGTTTGTCAATCGTTATTTGTCAATCGTAAAATAAGAAGAAAATGTTCCGATTTGAAGAACCTACATATTTATATTTATTGTTGCTATTACCTTTTTTAGCAGTTTTCTACTTGTATTCCAATTACAGGAGAAGAAAAAATATTCGACGTTTTGGTGATCCGGTTTTACTGGCCCAGTTGATGCCTGATGTATCCAAATATCGTCCGGATGTAAAATTCTGGATTATTTTTGTTGCTATTGGTTTGTTCTCCGTATTACTGGCACGCCCTCAATTCGGTTCAAAACTGGAAACGGTTAAACGCAAGGGAGTAGAGGTAATTATTGCTTTGGACATTTCAAACTCTATGTTAGCGCAGGATGTACAGCCTAGCCGTTTAGAAAAAGCAAAAAGATTAATATCCAGATTAGTAGATGAACTGGATAATGATAAAATCGGTATGATTGTATTTGCAGGAGATGCATTTACACAGTTACCGATTACCAGCGACTATATTTCTGCCAAGATGTTTTTGGAGTCGATTAGTCCTTCATTGATTTCTAAACAAGGTACGGCTATTGGAGAAGCTATTAATTTGGCTGTACGGAGTTTTACACCTCAAGAAGGAGTGGGACGTGCCATTGTTGTAATTACAGATGGTGAAAACCATGAAGGCGGAGCTGTAGAAGCTGCTAAAGTTGCAGCTGAGAAAGGTATTCAAGTAAGTGTGTTAGGGGTGGGTATGCCTGATGGTGCACCTATTCCCATAGAAGGTACAAATGATTATCGTCGTGACCGTGAAGGGAATGTTATTGTCACACGCTTAAACGAAGCTATGTGTCAGGAAATTGCAAAAGAAGGAAAAGGTATATATGTACGAGTAGATAATTCTAATTCAGCCCAAAAGGCCATCAATCAAGAAGTGAATAAAATGGCGAAATCAGATGTTGAGTCGAAAGTGTATACAGAGTTTAACGAACAGTTTCAAGCTATTGCATGGATTATTTTAATATTATTGTTAGCAGAATTGTTAATTCTAGATCGTAAAAATCCTTTGTTCAAAAACGTTCACCTATTTTCTAATAAGAAATAGTTATGCATATGTTAAGAAGTAAATATATTCTATTCACTATTTTTCTACTATCGGTAGCCAGTGTCTCGGCACAGAAAGCAGAGCGTGACTACATCCGTAAAGGAAACCGTTTGTTTAATGACAGCGTATTTGTAGATGCGGAGGTGAATTATCGGAAAGCTTTAGAAGTAAACCCTAAGTCGACAGTATCCATGTATAATCTGGGGAATACTCTCTCACAGCAACAAAAGTTTCAGGATGCTATGGAACAATATGTAGCTGCCGGCAAAATCGAAAAAGACAAAATGAAACTGGCTCATATTTATCATAATATGGGGGTTCTTTTTCAAGCTGGTAAAGATTATGCAAAAGCAGTAGAAGCGTATAAAATGTCGTTACGCAATAATCCAGCTGACGATGAAACTCGATATAATTTGGCACTTGCCCAGAAAATGCTGAAAGATCAGCAGCAGAATCAGGACCAAAATCAAGATCAAAACAAAGACCAGCAACAGAAGCAAGATCAACAACAAGATAAGAATAAAGACAAACAGAATGATCAAAAACAGGATGAAAAGAAAGATCAGCAACAACCTCCAAAATCTGAAAAGAAAGACAATCAAATGTCGAAGGAGAATGCAGAACAATTACTTAATTCTGTGATGCAGGATGAAAAGGATGTGCAGGATAAAGTGAAGAAACAACAGAAAGTGTTGCAAGGTGGGCGTTTGGAAAAAGACTGGTAATATTAAGTTGACGATATAAATTTCATAAGCAATGAGAAAACT
>OHAV01000922.1_pt1 | contig 10419 bp, 11 predicted proteins | sample 1577271 | NCBI WGS metagenome assembly OHAV01 (sample SAMEA3879537, study PRJEB24766) | human gut metagenome | biome: human-associated habitat; feature: feces | place: USA | collected 1985/1987 | reverse complement strand
GGTGCAGGTGCCGGCTCAGGCGCAGGCTCGGGCTCAGATGCCGTCTCAGGCTCGGGCGCCGGCTCAGGCTCGGGCGCCGGCTCAGGCTCGGTCGCGGGAGCGGGTGCAGGTGCCGGCGAAGCATCCGGAGCGCTGTAACCCGAAGCAGCGGACTTCTTCTCGAAGGGCAATGCAAAAGTCAGGACGTCGTCCTTATCCTCATCGGCCCATTCGCTTGCATAGCGTGCGACCCAATAGCCAACGGCACGGTGCTTGAGCATCTTGCCAAAGACCGTAAGAAATACGGTGACGAAAGCAACCAGCACCAGGAACAGCACGAGCGTGACGCCACCGCCGGTAACAATTGCCTCAATACCCGTAGGACGATAGTAGTAGCTATACATACCGACAGAGGCAATGGCGCCAAAGACGACCGTCAAGATCCATGTGACAACATTGGCGACCAGGCCCGTCAAAAACTCGGGAAGGAACGAAGCGCAGAACAGCTTGGTCTTGTTGTGCTTAAAGGCCGCCCAGACCTTATCGAGCGAAAACGCGCTCTCGACGCGACCGGTCACCGCAAAGTGCATCACGGCGATGTCGGCGAACATCTTAAAGAAGACACCCAGAATCGCCGAGGCAATCAGCGCCAGGACAAGCAGGCCGAGCGAACCGAACAGCGCAGCCTCGAGCGCATAGGAGCCATAGTAGGAGTACGAGCCTGCGGCACCAAGCGCCACGCCCTCCACCAGCGAAAGCACTACACCGATAACGGGAATGGCAGCGATAACCTCGAGCACGACCGAAATAACGCTCGAAAAGACTCCGAGACCAAACGACGTGGAACGCATCAGCGGACGATCCATGCCGTCATCGATCTTAAGCGACAGATCGCGACCCCACTCGATGCCAAAGCCGGAACCGCACACGCTCGCAATGCAAGCTGCCAAAAAGCCGATGGCAGCCGCAATGCCGCCAATAACGGGAATAAACAACACGAGCACCGACACAACGCAAATCAGCGCCGGCAAAAACGCGATTTGGCATACACGCTGAAGCACGCCCGGGGTCTTGGTCATATCCTGGAACGCCTGAACCACACAGCCCTTTGGCGCATTCGCCACGGGCGGTTGCGGAACAAACTGCTGGGGCTGAGGCTGTCCCTGGGGAGCGGGGCCAGCGGCACCGGCATTAGGAGCACCACACACGCCGCAGAACTTGTCGTTATCGCCCATAGGGGCGCCACACTGCGAGCAGAACATCGAAATCATCCCTTCGTATCTTGAGCGAATCACCTGGATCGCAAACGATGTCTTTGGCATCATTATCACCCAATGTGAGTTCAAATACTCAAAGATGACCGATTTGCAAGGTACACGGCGCCAGCAGGCGGTTCGTTGAATACGTCCGCGTTAGTTCGTACCGCGAAAACCCTTGCCGACAATCTCGGAGCTGTCGACGATCGTGATAAAGGCACCCGGATCGACTTCGCGCGCATAGCGGCGTAGTTGCACGGCCTCGCGACGGCTCAGCACGCTCATGATCACCGTCACGCACTTGCCCGAGAAGGCACCGTAGCCGCGACTGATGGTCGCTGTGCGGTTGAGATGCTTGACGATAAACTCCTCGACCTTAAGGGGCTCGGAACAAATGACCGTGCAGACTTTGCGCAGATGAATGCTCTCGATGGCTTTGTCGACCACAAGCGTCTTGGCAAACAGGCCGAGCACGCAATACAGACCGACACGCGGGCCATACAAGAAGGCCGCGATGGTCACGATGCCGATATCGACCAGGAGCAGGGCGCGGCCAATCTCGAGCGTGGTGCGGCGCTTGAGGATCATGGCAAGAATGTCCGTGCCGCCCGTCGAGGCGCCAATATCAAAGACAATGGCGCTGCCGAGCGCCGGCAGGATCACGGCAAAGCACAGGTCAAGCCACATATCGCCCGTCATCGAGACATCAGTCGGGATAAAGAGTTCAAAAAGCGAAACATAGGCGGACAGCGCAAACGAGGCGAAGACGCTCCACAGGATTGCCTTGCGCTCCAAAAAGATAAAGCCCAAAACGACGAGAACCGCGTTAATAATCCACATAAAGACGCCGACGGGCAGGGTCGGGAACAGCGTGGACAGAATGACCGACACGCCCGAGGTGCCGCCAAAAGCAAAGTGATTAGGGGTTTTAAACGCAACGATGGCGAAGGCCGTAAGAATCAGGCCCATATTGAGCTCGGCAAAAAAGCGCGGAAAGCCCGGCTCCTGGCTGCGCTTTTGACCGGCACGCTCGCCGCGCTCGATATCGGTGCGATCAACCACGCGCTCCATCGGCACCACGGGAGGACGATGCATCTCCTCGGCAGCACGCGATGCCGCCTCTGCCGCGGCGGCCTCAATCGCCCATGCCTTGCTTTCTGTTTCGTGCTCGTCGGGCATTACGGCAACTCCTCGTTAACAATTTGGAAACAATGCGCCCATTAGGGTAACGCGGAACGCGACGATTGCAACCCCTAGTTAGACGAGCGGTATGCCTACATCGGGGGGCATACAAATAACGGCCGGCCACGCTTTTGCTTGCGCGGTCGGCCGTTTAACGTTTTCGCAGATAAAACCTGCCAAAACAAACCTGTCCCTTTTTGGAAGGTTACTCGTGCTGGCTGGTGCGGTGCTCGTACTCCTCGGGGGTGATGACGTCCTCGATGCGCAGGTTGACGCCCGCCACCTCAAGGCCGGTCATCGCGGCAAGGCGCTCGGTGACACGCGCCTTGACATCGTCAAAGATCGCGGGCGCATAGGCGCCGTACTCGATAATGACGGAGATGTTGACGACCACGCGATTGTCATCGGTGACCTCGACCGTCACGCCCTTGGTCAGATTCTCGGCACCAAACTGCTCCTGCACAAAATGCATGAGGTTACCCTTCATGCCCAGAACGTGCGGAACCTCACGGGTGGCCATGGCAACGATCTTCTCGATCACGCCGTTGGAATAGGTCAGCGAGTCCTCGGACTCGTCCGTTTCCTCATCATCCTCGTCCGCATCATCGGCGGGCTCGGCCTCGACGAGCGCCTCGTCCTCGAGCGTTACGTCCTCGGCCTCGGCGGTGACGGTCTCGTCTGCCTCGAGCTCGGTATCGGCCACATCGACCTTCGTATTAAAAGCCATGGTTCCTCCTTATGCCTGCCGCAGATGCGACAGTCGAATACATATTAGCGGCCGCTAAACAGACGGCCGAAGAAGTTGACGATCCCGTTTTCGCCGTCGCGAATTTGGCCGATCACAGCGCCGATCAGCACGAAGAATGCGATGACGAGCGTGTCCCACAGGCCGAGTGTGAGCACCAACACGGCGAGGATAAAGCCAGCGACGGCACCGAGCGTGGTGTTGGGATGACGCACAGCATAGCTCCAGATGGCAGCGCCCGTACCCTTGATGAGACCCATAGCCTCGTCAAAATCCACGGCTGCCGCGTCTTGTAACTCGGTTGCCTCTGCTTTGGAATCAAAAGGTTCGCTCGCCGGTGTGGCGCTCTGGTCAATCGTCAGGCGCGGCGTACGAGCGGTCTTATCTTGATTGGTATCACTCACCGGAAACCTCCACGGTCTGGACGGTAGTCTTGGACGGCAAAAAACGGACGCGCGTGGTCGTACCCGGCGTGCCGAGCATGGTGTCGCAAGCTTCCTCGATGCGCTGCTGCATCGCGGTAGCCAGAGATGCCACGTCCTTATCGTCAAGCGCGATAGCCTCGACCTTAAAACGGACGTGCGAATCGTCGGAACCTTGGACGCGGGCCTCGACATGCTCGATCATCACGCGATCGTCGCGCTCGGCAGCAGCCCTGGCGCACGAAGAAAGCGCCGCGAGCGTAACCTCGATATTGCGCTCCCCCGCCGGATGCACGCAGGACGGCTCGCGACGAGCAAACATCAGGCGGAAGAAGCTTACCAGCACGCCAATCGCCACAACTCCGCCGCATGCCGTCACGACAATGCGCGGCATGGGGTCGCGCATCAGCAGCATAAAGCGATACGTATACGGCCCCCAAAACTGGCAGACAAGCGTACCCAGCGCCACGATGGCGGCGGCAAGATACACGATCGCTAGGGCTCGTTTGAGTACGCGCACGTGGCGCTCCCTTCAAATCTCGGCTCTCGAAATGCAAAACGGTTCGCATCATTATAAAAGAGCCGGGTCCGGTGCTCTACGCACGCGGATCCGGCTCATCTATTCCACGAGGCTTGCATGCTCGCTTCATTATGCCCAGATATGCACGGCTTAACCCGTGCGGGCGCTACTCCTCCTCGAGGGCAGCGATGACCTCGTCGGTCATGTCCATGGTGCTGTAAACATCCTGGACGTCGTCGAGCTCCTCAAGACGGTCGATGAGGCGCTGAACCTTCTTGGCGTCGGCGCCGGAGACCTCGGTCGGGGTGGTCGGGACCATGGTGGTCTCGGAGCCCTTGACCTGGACGCCCTGCTCCTCGAGCGCCTTGGAGACAGCCATGACCTCGTTGGCAGTAGTCCAGACGATCCACTCCTCGCCGGCGTCCTCGTAGTCCTCGCCACCGGCCTCGGCGATCGCCATCATAAACTCATCCTCGTCGCCGGCAGCACCGTTGGCGATCATGGTCTCCTTCTTGGCGTTCTCGTCCAGGATCTCCTTGGCGACGACAATCTGGCCCTTGCGCTCAAACTGGAAGGCGACGGAGCCGGAGGTGCCCAGGTTGCCACCAGCGTGGGAGAAGGCGGAACGGACATCAGCGGCGGTACGGTTGCGGTTGTCGGTCAGGCAGTCGACGTAGACGGCGACACCGGCGGGACCGTAGCCCTCGTACACGATGTTCTCGTAGACGGCGGCGTCAGCGCCCGAGCCAAAAGCCTTATCGATAGCGGACTTGATCTTGTCCTTAGGCATGGACTGAGCCTTGGCCTTGGCAACGGCAGCGGCGAGGCTGGCGTTGTTCTCGGGCAGCGGGTCGCCGCCGAGACGGGCAGCAACGGTGATGTTGCGGCTCAGCTTGGAGAAGAGGGCGGAACGCTTGGCGTCCTGCGCGCCCTTACGATGCTTGGTTGTGGCCCACTTAGAGTGTCCGGACATACGTGTCTCCTATCGGTTTCGACCTAAAGCCCAGCGCAGATGCTCGGGCAATATAAACAAACGTCGTTATGATATACCTACTGGCCTGCGAGATAAACCCCAAAATGAAGGCGTCGTGATGATGACCCCTTTGGTGCAAAGAAACCTGACCCCCAATGCACCAAGTTAGGACCAGAGGAAGTCGCTGCGGGTGACGGTGGCGCCGATGGCGAAGGGCATGCAGGCGATGACCGGATACAGGTAGCGCATGTAGGTCGAGCCGTTGCACGGGCCAATCAGGCACACGGCAAGCACGCCCAGCAGCGGCACCCAAATGGCCAGCCCGCGCCACGAATGACGACGTAGCAGATAGACCACCACGGCGATCATGATCCACACATAGGTGGCCGAGCTCATGGTGAGCGAGATAAACGGGATGCGTTGTACTGCCACGCGATACAGGTTGATCAGGTGGTCGCACCAGCGCACAACCTTGCTATCGACCGGATGGAAGTCGAAGTACTTGAGGTTATCGGGCTTCGCCATGATCTCGGCACTGCGCGCCGTGCTGTAGACCCATGCGTCGCGAGCGCTCGGATAAAAATACCCATAGTAGTTATTGATGAGCGCCGAGATATAGCACCCGGGGTCCTTTTTGAACATCTGGGCCCACACCTCAAAATAGGCCTTGATGTCCTCCTGCGAGGCGTACTCGTTAAAGCAATTCTTGACGGCATCGGACTTGTCGGGGTTGTAGCGGCGGCCCAGGTTCTCGTACTTGAGTACACGATCGATCACGGCACGCTCTTCGTCGGTCACCGAACCGTCGCAAGGAGCTTCCACGATGGTGCCGTCCTCCTTAACCGTAGGGTTGACGCCCGAGTTAAGGCCGTCGTGCTTTTGGACGAAACGAGCCGTCTGTTGGAACGGAATCGAAAGGATTTCGCGCTTGGAACCAGGCGTGATGTCGTGCGCTGGCATAAAGACCTTGGTGAAGTACATATTAGAGGCAAGGCAGAGTGCAAGCACCGCAAGAACTCCCACCCAGCGGAAACGCGGGATGCCGCCCGAAGGCGCAGCACCAGCCTGCTTGGCTGCACGATGAGCCACATGCGCGTCCCATGCGCAAAACGCCGCCGCGATTACGCATGCCGCCAGGGGAAACACCAGGCCGCCGTTGCGCAGAAACGTGGAACCCATGGCGCCCAGAGTGAGCAGCAGCCAGTCATGTCGCGCAAAGAGCACGGGGGCTTTCTCGCCCGCTCGCTCGACATTGGCATCACGACGGGGCAAGCCACATGCCACGAGCTTGACGGTCTGTACCAGCAGCACCAAGAACGCGTCGGCAAAGAGCACGTCTTTGGTGAGCAACGCCGCGTAGTTAGAGAACATCGGCATAAACGCAAAGAACAGCAGGATCGCACCGCGAACCGGCAGGCTCACGCCCAGTTTGCGCAGCGACGAAATGGAATAGGCCATGCAGGCGGCCGTAATGACGAACTGAGCACAGGTGTAGATGGCAAGACCTGCGTTGGCGCTGTTGAACAGTGAAAGCCCCAGCTGGACGCACGAACCGATGATAGCCGTGTGCACCACGGGGTGATGTCCGTTGAGCAACACATTGGGATTGAGCAGACGCAGGTAGTCACTCGTGCCGTTGGGGTAGTTGAACCACTGGCGAATCTGCGCACCCGTATCTCCCATAAAAAAGCCGGGCAGCGAAGCGATAAGCGTGGGCGCCCAGGCGATCATAAGCACCAGGAAGGGGCCGGCAAAGGGATGGACCGAGAGCACGGCGTGAGTCACACGCCATACGCGGCCAAAGTGCGCTTCGGAAAACGGAATGCGCCGAGAGCTCAGCCAATCCAGGCACTCAAAAGCCAAATAGAAGGCCACGATCGCTAAGAGCATCCAGCCCGCGCCGCCAATCCAGGCGCAGACGATGCGGGCTTTGTCGCCAAGGACAATCTCGGCCGAGTCGGTGAGGTCGTAGCTGCGGCCGAACACCATGCAGATGGCGAAGAACAGCGACGGCAGAATGATCGATGGACGCCAGGTGTCGCCACGGCCAAAGAACACGTAGCGAAACGGCAAGGTGAGCAGGCAGGCAAGTGCAAGCAGCATGACCGCGTCGGTATGGCCGGCAAACGAAAGGAGCACCTCGTAGCACACGTACAGCATGCCCGAGGCTTTGGGGTCAATCGCCAAGACTGCGTTGCTCGACACCGGGGCGGGATCGATGGAAAACGCCGTGGTCGCCAACAGCGCGAGCAAAAATGCGATGAGCGTCTGCTTGGCGGGGTAGCGCTTAAACCAGACGATGCGGGCAGCGTCGCGCGCAGCCGTTGTGGAGAGGTCGGAATCCTTCACAGTCCGAAAGCCTTTCTAGAAACCTATCAAACTCGGCAAGACCACCACAAAGGTGCCTGTCCCCTTTGTGGTAGTTAGGCGTCGAGGTAGATGCGCTGGGGCCGGTTGCGGCGACGAGCAAAGATGATGAGCGCCAGGCCCGCGATTACGAGCGGCAGGCTCAGCAACTGGCCCATGGTGATAACGCCACCCAGCAGATAGCCCAGCTGCGCATCGGGCACGCGCACAAACTCAATGAGGAAGCGGACGATGCCGTAACCCATCACAAACACGCCCATAAACGTGCCTTGGGGCAGTAGCGGCTTTTTGCGGCTGAGCACCTGCAGAATGCAAAAGAGCACGATGCCCTCAAGAAATGCCTCGTAGAGCTGGGAGGGGTGACGCGGCATATCGCCCGCGGTGCCACCGAAGACCACGCCCCAGGGCAGATCGGTCGGCTTGCCCCACAGCTCACCATTGACAAAGTTGGCACAACGGCCCAGGCACAAGGCCAGCGGCGCGCCTATGACGGCAAGGTCTGCCAAAGTCCATGCATCGAGCTTATATATGCGGCACACAATGATGCCGCCGATAATGCCGCCCACCAAACCGCCATGGAAGCTCATGCCGCCCTCGTTGGTGGCAAAGATCTCGAGCGGGTGCGCCCAGTAGTAGCCATCGCCATAAAAGACGACGTAGAACAGGCGCGCACCGATAATGAGGCCAAAGACCACGCCGACCACGACACTCGTCAGGTCGTCAATCGTGATGTTAAAACCCCAGCGACGCTGCGTGCGGTACATGACGACCGCCGCGAGCAGGGCGCCGACCACGTAGGCCAGGCCGTACCAGTAGATGGTGATGGGGCCCGCCGAGATCGCGACAGGATCAAGCATATGGTAGAAGTCGTTGAGCATGTCGACCCTCCTACTCCCTACATACAAATGCGGCCGCAGGCCTTGCGCTCGCAGCCGCATATTTGGGCGTAACGTCTATGCGGAGTATGCCGTCCGCAGCTTTCGCATCTTAGAACGGCGCGTACTCGTCGTACAGGTCCTCGGCCTCGCCGGAAGCATTGACCTGCTCAACGCGGGTAACGCCGGGCACATGCTCCTTGAGGATACGCTCAATGCCCATGGACAGGGTCAGCGAGCTCATGGGGCAGCCGGCGCAAGCGCCCTGCAGCTCCAGTTTGACGACACCCTCGTCGTCGACGCCCACATACTCCATATCGCCGCCGTCGGCCTGCAGGTTGGGGCGAATCTCTTCAAGAACCTTCTTAAGCAGCTCTTCGTTAACAGCCACAGGGGCTCCTTTCTCACAATAACGCGGGCACGCCCGCGGACAGAAGCTATGTTACTACAGCCATGTACCCGCTCACGAGCCGTCCATGCGCGCAGACGCGACTTTCACGAGTAGTCAATTTGGGACGGGGCTCTTTTGGCTGTTTTGCCGCCAGCTGGCGTTGGCACGCACTACTGCTGAGCTTGTCCCCCGGTACCAATCTGAACATCGACGATGACCTGGCGGTAGCTGATGCCGCAGGAGTCGAGAATGCGGCGGCTGATACGGCCATCATCGGTGTCGGCGTACTTGTTGTCCAGGTAGACAACCTCGCCCACGCCCACCTGCGCCAAAATCTTGGCGCAGTCGTGGCACGGAAACAGCGTAACGTAAACCGTGGAACCCTCGAGGTCCTTGAGCGAGCCACGGTAGTTGAGCACGGCGTTGGCCTCGGCATGGACCACGTAGTTGTGCTTGTCCTGCAGCGGGTCGTCGCTCGTACCCCACGGGAAAAAGTCGTCGTTGAGCGCCGAGGGTGTACCGTTGTAGCCCACCGAAAGGATGCGGTGGTTGGTGCTGGCGATGCACGCGCCCACCTGCGTGTTGGGGTCCTTGCTGCGACGCTGCGCGGCAATGGCCACGCTCATAAAGAACTCGTCCCAGCTAATGACGTCGCGGCGCTTGCCCGACGCAGTTTGATGAAGATCGTCCGACATGGCAGACACCTCCGTAATCGCAATAGTTTGACCCATTGTAGCAGGTGAAAGGTGGAGGCGTTTGTCCCACCGGCGCCCTCACTTTTACACGCGGCGGGGCTTTTGGTTGATGTGGTAGAGCTCGGCGAGACCCCGCAGCGTCAGCGCGTCGTCGACCGTCAGGCTATGGCCGACAAGGGCCGCAAGCGCCTCGGCATCGTCGCCGGTAATGACGATGGGCACATCGCCCTCCCCCGCGGCCTTGGTCGCGCGCATCTCGGCAAGCACCATGTCGAGCATGCCGTCGATGCGGGCAACCTCGCCCAAGACCACGCCCGAGCGCATCGCCTCGCGCGTGTTGCGGCCAATCACATGCGTGGGAGCCGAGGGCTCGACCTGCGGCAGGCGCCGCAGCGGCCGAAAGCGAGCGGGCGCCAAGTGCCAGACCCGGCGCGATGACACCGCCGACAAAGGTACCGTGCGCGTCGATGACCTCGATATTGGTCGTGGTGCCCAGGTCGATCACAATGCACGGCGAGCCGTAGACGGCGCGTGCCGCCACAGCATCGGCGATGCGGTCGGGGCCGATCTCGGCCACGATGGCCTTTTCCACACGGTCCTAAGTCCCGGCCCCACGGTGAGCACGCGCCCCGTGCAGGTGCGGGAAAGCGCCGCTTTCCACGGGCGCTCGAGCGCCGGCACCACGCAGCTCAGCACAGCAGCCGCGGGCACAAGCGCACCCGGCATGCCTGCGTCGGCCGCCAGTGCGGCCATGACCTGCACGAGACGCATGCGCGCCTCGTCTGCTGTGATGCTCGACGGCGTGGTGATCTCGCACGTCGCAAGCGGGCATTCCTGCGCCGCGGCTGAATCCTCGGCAAACAGGCCAAAGCGAATGAACGTGTTGCCCACGTCGACCGTCAATATATATGCGCAGCCATTAAGCATCGTTGGCGCTCCTTTCGTCTGTCCAGCAGTATATCCCGATGATTATTCTGGGACGGGGATTTAAAAATCATTGCGTACCTAATGATT
>OHAV01000920.1_pt1 | contig 10450 bp, 5 predicted proteins | sample 1577271 | NCBI WGS metagenome assembly OHAV01 (sample SAMEA3879537, study PRJEB24766) | human gut metagenome | biome: human-associated habitat; feature: feces | place: USA | collected 1985/1987 | reverse complement strand
ACTGATGTCACCCGAACCGGCTACGGAAATTTTGAGGTTGTCCGTCTTCAGTCCGTTTTTCAGTTCCACGTCTCCCGAACCTGCCACGGCAATGCCGTTCAACTTTTCTGCGGACACACGTACTTCCAGTTTATTGTAGGATACGCTGACATTCTTCTTGAAGCCGATGTAGAGAGTATTGTCCTTGACACGGATATCCAGTAAGTCTACAATGTTGTCCGAGGTGTATACTTCCACTGTCGGTTTGCCGGACTTCTGCGTGTAGGTCACGTCGGGGCTGCCGGCTACACTCAGCTTGGTGAAGTTGTTCACTTTTATGTCTTTGGTTACATAGTTCTTGCTTGCCTTGACCGTCTTGCTGCCGAAGCCTCCGGAACGGTATGTGTGTCGTTGTGAACAAGCGGTTGTACTGAATGCCAATAAGGCGATTGCGATAAATGTTGTTAGAGCTTTCATATTTTTTTGTTTTTTGTGATTCAGTATTTATTAGTTAGACGTGATTTGCCTTGAAAAAGTTGCATATAAAAATGCTTTTTTCAAAGGACGCTCGGTCATCATACTTTAATCAATTATTGTGCCATAAGTGTAAAATGTTGATTATTAAAGGATAGTCGCTTTTGTGTAGTGTTCATTATCGGACACTCCGTCCGCTTTTGTCAGGTATTTGCTTGCGTTTTTGGACGATTCTTTGTTCATTTGCAAAGCCTCTTCCCGCCCCTTTCCTATGGGAGAGGCTTTGATTTATGACAGTAAACCGCATTATAGAAGATAAAGAGCTTGGTCCTTTGTTTGTCCGGGTCAATGCCCGGGCACGGCGTCTTACTTTCCGTACAAAGGAAGATGGAATTTACGTGACTGTGCCTCCCCGGACTTCTCTTGCCGAGGTAGAGAGTGCCATCGAGCAGCTTCGTCCGCGTCTGAAAGCTGCCAGACAGAAGCTGGTCAGAAAGCTGATTGATTTGGATTACCGCATTGATACGGAGTTCTTTAAACTGACGTTGGTCAGCGGACAACGGGAACGGTTCTTGTCCCGTTCGGAATTGGGGGAAATGCAGATAATCTGTCCTCCTGATGCCGATTTCTCGGATGAGAAGTTGCAGGCTTGGCTGCGCAAGGTAATTGAGGAAGCTTTACGGCGAAATGCGAAGATTATTCTTCCGCCCCGTCTGTATATGCTTTCCATGCAGCACAACCTTCCTTACAAGAGTGTGAAGATAAATTCCAGCAGCGGGCGTTGGGGAAGCTGTTCGGCACAAGGCAATATCAACCTTTCCTATTATCTGGTACTTCTTCCCAAGCATCTGATAGACTACGTGCTACTGCACGAACTGGCACATACCCGCGAGATGAATCACGGGGAGCGTTTCTGGGATTTGCTCGACCGGATGACTGATGGAAAGGCACAAGCATTGAGAGCGGAGCTTCGGAAATATCAAACGAAAATAAATGGTTAGAGATTAGTATGGGTGTATCACGGTAAGTAGTTCCTTGTTTTACAGACAGTGATACTGCAAAACCACTGCATACCTCTTGCACTGTCACTGCACTCCTTTTGCAGTGCTGCTGCAACACCTTTGCAGTGACACTGCAACTGTTTTGCAGTAACGCTGCAAAAGGTATGCAGTATCGCTGCAGTGTCACTGCAGGAGTTGTGTAATGTCTTTGCAGTGTCACTGCAAAAGTTATGTGATGTCTTTGCAGTGGCTGTTGGTAAGCCAGGAAACAGCTTGTCGACTCCGAAATATGAGAGCAAAATGCCTCACGACTTTTTATCCCTAATTTTTTGCCAACTGCTTTACCTCTTCCCCTTCCTTCTCGAACCGGTATTCTCCTCCTTTTTCGCTTAGCTCAAATAAGGAAAGCTTTTCAGTTGCATTGTTTACAATCATGAGTGCGTTTTGCTCGGCAAAGCGTTTCACTTCGATGGTGAAAGGTTCTTCTGCAATGGTACGGTTCACCAGCAGGCTGTCGTTGATGAATATGGAAGTGGAATCTCCGGCAAATCCTTTCGTCAGTGTGATGGTGTATGTCTCAATGAAGTTGCGTTCTCCTTCTTTTCGTTGTTGCAGCCTCATGCTCATGTAGACAAAGATGACAACTACAAAAATCACGGCGAAAGCAAGGATGCCGTTTCCTATCATAAATTGTTTGTTGGTGTTCAGTCGGTGTGCCATGGATAAAAAGGTTTTTTAAGAATGGTACAAATGTAATGAATAAATTTGAACCGACCGGCTTTTTACTTGCTGTATTCGCTCGGACTCACACCGAACTGTTTCTTGAAGCTTGTCGAGAAATGGGACAGCGTACTGAATCCCGTCATGTCCGCTATCTCTGAAATAGTGTATTTTCCTTCTTTGAGCAATTCGGCGGCACGGTTCAGCTTGTAGGTCTTGAAGAATACGCTGGGGTTCTCACCCGTCAGCCCCTTTACCTTATAATAGAACTTGGTACGGGAGATTTTCAGTAGCTCGGTCATGCGTGCCACGTCCAGCTCCGGATTGGAGAGTTCGTTCTCCATCAGGTGGTAAAGCTCGGTCATGAAAGTGTTGTCTTGCGGCGAAAGCACATTTCCCTCAATCTTATCCGTTTGGGTGGACTGGCTCAGGAGGCTGCGCACTTTCTCGCGGTTTTTCAGTTGGGATTTGATAAGCGCCAACAGGTAGTTGGGCTCGAAAGGTTTCGTCACGTAGGCATCTGCACCGGTATTCAGACCTTCCACCTGATTCTCTACAGTAGCTTTGGCCGTTACCAGTATCACGGGGATGTGGCATAGTTGCAAGTCCTCTTTTATCTGGCGACAGAGGTCGTAACCGTTTCTTCCGGGCATCACTACATCACTCAGTACGAGGTCGGGTGCTTCTTCGTTCATGGCTTTGAAGGCGCTGTCGGCATCGAAGCGGCAGACGATTTTGTAGATGGGAGAAAGCAGGGCCTTCAGGTAGTGGGCCACTTCCGTATCGTCGTCTACTACCAGAAGAGTTTGCTTTTGCTGCCGGATGCTCTCTGTATTTTCCAGTTGATATTGTTCTTCCGTTTGTATCGGAAATGCCTTGTTCTGTTCCTCTTCGGGGAGAGTGCATTCTTCGGGGGTATAAGAGAGATCATTCACCGGTAGCAGTAGGGTGAAGACGGCTCCGTTTCCTTCGGTACGGTTGCCGGCTTTCAGATAGCCATGATGCAGCAGCGCCAGGCTACGGGCATAGTACAGACCGATACCGGTTCCCCAGTTATAGGTACCTTTGGATTGATTGTCCAGTTGGTAATAGCGTTCGAATACTTTCTCCAACTGTTCCTCGGGGATTCCGTGGCCACTGTCTGCCACGGCAACTTTGACGTACTGTGTGTCGATGTCTTTGTCCGTCAGCGTAAAGAGGCGTGCAGCCTCTTCGCGGGTAATGACGTCGAAGCACAGTTCCACTTTTCCGCCGTTCGGAGTGAACTTCAAGGCGTTTGAAAGCAGGTTTCCTACAATCTTGTCCAGCTTGTCCACGTCCAGCCACATGAGGAAAGTATCCTCCAGGCCATAAGTGTTCAGTGCGATGCCTTTTTCGTTGGCGTTGATGCGGAAAATGTCTACAAAACGTTGCAGTTGCGAGATGATGTCGGTCCGTTTCACCCGCAGTTTTAGGGTGTCATTCTCCAGCTTGTTGAAGTCCATCAGCTGGTTCACCAGACGGAGCATGCGCCCCACACTGCGTTGTACAATGTAGAGTAGCTGCTTGTTCTCTCCCTCTATCTTGGGGCTTTCGCAAAGTTGTGTCACCGGACCCGAAATCATGGTGAGTGGGGTGCGGAACTCGTGCGAGATGTTGGCAAAGAAACTCATGTTCATACGGTTCACCCGTTGTTCCTGGTCCTTCTCCAGTTTGGCGCGTCGGGCGGTTTCTTTTTCCTGCTTAATGCGTAGCCAGGCACGGATGAAGATACCGATGATGGCGGCGGCAATGAGCAGATAGGTGCACCATGCCCACCACGTTTGCCAAGGGGCGGGCTTTACGATGACGCGTATGGAATTCTCCCTTTCTACAATGCTCTTGTCGTTATTGGTTATTTTAACTTTGAAGGTGTAGGTACCGGCAGGCAGATTGGCATAGTAGGCCTCGCGGTTGTTGCGGGCATCAATCCAATATTTGTCGAAACCGTCCATCTTGTAATAATAATGTACGCGTTCGTATTCGCAGTAGTCCAGTGCGGCAAAGGAGATGCTGAAACCATTCTGATTGTGGTCCAGGCAGATGTCCGGTCGGTAGGAGAGGTGCTTGTCTATACTTTCGCTGTCTTGTGGGCGTGCCAACCGGTTGTGTATCTTCAAATCTTCGAAGAGCAGTGGAATTTCCCGTTTGGTACTTACGTCCATAGGGTTGAAGAAAGTCAGCCCGTGCGTACCGCCAAAAACAAGTGTCCCGTCGGGCAGGCGGCATGAAGAACGGTCGTAAAACTGATTGCCGCCTATGCCGTCGGCGGCATAGTAGTTGGTAAATTTCCCTACGGTGCGGTCATATTTGCCCAGCCCGTATTGTGTGCCTGCCCATATATTGCCTTGTGCATCTTCCTCAATGCAAGAGATGTCCCGGCAGGGTGTACCCTCTATGGTCTCGATTTTTCCGGTGGCGGCAGAATAGTGCAGTAGTCCGTTGCTGACGGTCCCAATCCATACATCTCCACGACTGTCTTCGAAGATGTCGGTAGGGATGAATACTGAACGTTGGATACAAGCTTGCCAGTCGGTGTTCTCGAATGGTACTTCAGCGCTTTCCCAATTGTCGGGATTGATTTGCATGACTGGGTTCATGAAGGCAGTGGTCCACATCTTTCCGTTGTTGCGTGGAAGGAGTCCGGGTATGAAGGTTCCCGTCCAGGAAAATACTTTTGTTTGGACAAATTCTTTTTCTTTACGCTTTTTGGCATAAAGTTTAGGGCTGTATGTACCCACCCAAATTGTTCCACAACGATCTTGTGCAAACGACAGTGGTAGGAAGATGTCATGAATAGACTCTGTCTTCAGTATGCCGTTTTTATAGCTGCATTTCATCACCTTGCTCGCATAGAGGGCCGCCAGCCAGATGTAGCCCTCGTCATCTACGAATACGCGTGTGATGTCCGGTTTGTCGGTAGCGCTTTTTCCCGGAAGTCTAGCCGAGTCCACTTCTTTCACTTCGTGGCTGTCCATGTTGTAAACGTACAGCCCGTCTATCATGGTGGCCATCCAGAGATTTCGCTCCTTGTCCACTGCCACGGACAGCACTGACTTTCGGTTCAGGTATGAGCTGAGATGATTATTGGTGTTGAAACGTTCTTTATAGTTGTAACGCACGACATAGCCTTGGTCTACAGAGCCTATCCACAGGTTTTTCTGTGAGTCGGTAAACATGGTGCTTATCTTGAAGTGAGGCACTTCGAAGGGAAAACCGTTTTCGCTCTGATGTATCACGTATCCTTCCACGTAGTTGTAGAGAAACATTCCTTGTTGGTCGGTATTCAGCAGCAGGCTGTTGCTGCCGTAAGGGTGGATGTAGTTGACGTTGGCATGCAGCAGCAACGGATGGCTCCGAAGGGCTTGGGGTGTTTCCTTGAATTTGTGCGTATGTGTGTCGAACAATGTTATCTGGCGGTTTCCCGCCAGCCATAGGATTCCGTTGGTGTGCATGAAGAAGTGGGTGGGAAAAATGCCTTGCATTGGAATGGAGTCTTCCAGCGCTAGTGTGGAGGAGTTGTAGCGGCGCAGAGACAGTGGGGTCACTGCCCACAGTTTGTTGCTCTGGTCTATGAAGCAGCGGTTGTTGAAGGTATAGTTTGGGTCAAATATCTTGATGGGTACGTCAAATTTGTGTGTTTGTGGATTATATACGGCAAGGTTGTGCATCATGTTCAGAAAAATCTTTCCGTCTTTGTTCTCGAGTATTTGGATGCCGTTTTTATTGGGGAAGTCCAGTGGGATATTTTGGAAATTATCTTTGTCTGTGTATAGGCTGGTTCCATTTACGGTGACTACCCACAACCGGCCTTGTGAATCACGGAAGAGGTCGTTGATTTGATTATCAGGTATATCCAGCGAGTCATCCGTACAGTAATACTGATGATATTCGTGTACATTATATTTGTTTACCCCTCGTGAAGTTCCTATCCAAATGTGTCCTTGTGCATCTTCGGCAAAGGCGGTGACCTTCTGATTGGAGAGGTCATTGGTGATGACGGGGCTTTCGATGCTGCCTTCCGGTGCGGGCTTTGTGTCCGACGGGTTGCATGCGGTGATTAAACACAATAGAAGTAAGTATTTAATGTATTTCATAATATATAGTGTAGACTAAAAGCATTGGCATGTCATCCATTTGTTTTGTTCAACGAATCTCTGCATTACGATGCGAAAATACTCATAAAAATTGAGAGAGAGACTGCCGGAGAGCATGTTTTGAACAAATCTGCAAACATTTGAACATTGGAGAAAGCTGTTTTGAACATCGGGGAAAGCCGTTTGGATAACGTAGAAAATCCTTCTGGGGAGAATGTGCTAATATTGCAATCATAAAAACATAAAACTAATACATAATATGAAAAAGCAATTCTTGTCAGTGTTAGCATTCTCCGCCATCCTACTTTCCTCGTGCGGAGGGACAGCTAAAATAGAGAAAGCATCTGCTTGTGGGCAGAAGGGGGAGATAACGGCTTCCTCTACGGTTGCTGTTGCCGAAACCGAATCGGGCAAAGTAGCCGGATATGTGGAGAACGGTATCTATATATATAAAGGTATCCCGTATGCCAAAGCCGAACGTTTTATGCCGCCTGTAGCAGTTGACAAATGGGAAGGTGTCCGTAGCAGTCGTGCCTACGGCCCTACTTGTCCGCAAGGCAAGCGTATGGGATGGTACAGCGACGAGCAGGCGTTTGCCTTCAACTGGGATGACGGTTATCCCGATGAGAACTGTTTGCGAGTGAATATCTGGACTCCGGGACTGAAAGACGGGAAGAAACGCCCCGTCATGGTGTGGCTGCATGGTGGAGGTTATTCCGCCGGCAGTGGTCAGGAGCTTCCCTCGTATGACAAATCTGGCAAAGAAAGGGGATGCAGTGGTTGTGACGCTGAATCATCGTCTCAACGTCCTGGGTTTTCTCGACCTTTCCGCCTATGGCGATAAATATGCAAAATCGGGCAATGCCGGACTGCTTGATCTGGTGGCGGCACTGCAATGGGTGAATAAGAATATAGAATCCTTCGGTGGAGATGCTCGGAATGTTACCATTTTCGGTCAATCCGGTGGAGGAGGCAAGGTCTCTACGCTACTTGCCACGCCATCGGCGAGAGGCTTGTTCCATAAAGCCATTGTACAAAGCGGATCTATGCTTCGCACGATGGAGCAAAAGTATTCTCGTCGCATTGGCAGTGCCGTGATGGAAGAACTTGGTCTGAAGGCTTCGCAGATAGACGAACTCTGCAAGATGCCGTATGACAAGGTGCTTGCCGCCGGTGACAAGGCGATAGCCAAAGTGCGTGCAGAGGCAGAGAAGGAGGGGGTGTCTTCCTTCATTTTTGGCTGGGCGCCTACGGTGGACGGCGATGTGCTGCCCGTACAGCCTTTCGACCCTCAAGCTCCAGCACAAAGCAAGGGCATTCCGGTAATGATTGGCACTACTCTGCACGAATTTACCATGAGTACTTATGTCCCCGCTTTCCGTACCATTACCAAAGAAAAAGCGGTGGAATTCCTGCAAAAGAAATACGGCGAACGTACGGACGAGTTCCTTACCGCTTTCGAGAAAGCCTACCCCGGCTATCAGCCTAAAGATTTGGTGGATGTGGACTTCGTGTTCCGTCCCGGTGCTGTGGAGCAGGCTAAACTGAAAGCTGCGCAGCAGGGTGCTCCGGTCTATATGTACATGTTCGCATGGGAATCGCCCGTACTTGACGGCATGTTTCGCAGCACGCACTGCATGGACATTCCCTTTGCCTTCAACAATGTAGTGCGCCACGCTTCCATGACCGGGGGTGGCGCTGAAGCACAAGCTTTGGGCGAAAAGATGAGCAGCGCGTGGTTGAACTTTGCCCGTACGGGCAATCCCAATGCCGAAGGGTTACCCGAGTGGGAACCTTATACCGCAGAAAAGGGAGCAACGATGATTTTCAATAACGATTGCCAAGTGAAGTATAACCATGACAAGGAACTGCTGGAGGTAGTGATGGCATTTCCTACACGTGGGTTCTGACACTTTCTTAAGAAACCTTTTATTATTAACATAAATCTAATTTAATCAAATGAAACAAAATCTGAAGCAAACAGCTCGGAAGAGACTTGCAGCTATGGCACTCTTCCTATTGATCTGTCTTCCTTTCAGTCTGGCACAAGCCCAGACAGTAAAGGTGAACGGTAGAGTTACTGATGACCTGAACGAGCCGATGATTGGCGTGAGTATCTTTGAGAAAGGCACTACCAACGGTGTCATTACGGATATGGACGGCAACTACTCTTTGTCTGTAAAAGAAGGAGCGACGATTGTCTATTCCTACATCGGCTACCTGACACAAGAAAAGAAAGCAGTGGCAGGAGTAATGAATGTGATATTGAAAGAAGACACTAAAACGCTGGATGAAGTGGTGGTGGTAGGTTACGGCGTGCAGAAGAAAAGTTCACTGACCGGTGCCGTATCTTCGGTAAAATCAGAAGATATGGAAGCACGTACCATTACCCGTGCTGAGCAGGCATTGCAGGGTAAGACTGCCGGTGTGCAGGTGCTCAGTGCATCGGCCAAACCGGGTGCTTCTCCGCAGGTACGTATCCGTGGAATAAGCTCTAACGGTTCTTGTGACCCGTTGTATGTAGTGGATGGACGTATTGCCAGCGATATTGGTGGTATCGACCCTAATGACATTGAGTCTATGGAAGTTTTGAAGGATGGTGCTTCTGCAGCTATCTATGGCGCTGCTGCCGGTAACGGTGTAGTATTGATTACTACGAAGAAAGGAAAAGGAAACGGTAAAATCACATACGATTTTCAATATACTTCACAGAGTTTGGGTAAAGTACCCGAAGTAATGAATGCTGCGCAGTACAAGGAATTCTTCTTGGAAAACAAGAAGCTTACCCAGAGTGCTTTTGATACCTATTGGGATGGAAAAACCGATACGGATTGGGTCGATGAGGCTTTTGAAAACAGTTCGATGGTACGTCATAATGTGACTTTCCAAGGTGGTAGCGACAGAGGTTCTTTCTATCTGTCATTGTCCCACCTTGATAACGACGGTATGATTGTCGGCAATGCCGATACTTATGAACGACTCACGGGAATGGTAAATGCCAGCTGGAAAATCAAACCTTGGCTGGAGGTAGGTACCAATAATCAGATTGAGCACTACAAAACTCAGTCCGTAGCCGAGGGCAATGAGTATGGTAGCATGATGCTTTCTGTATTACAATTAGACCCTCTGACCAAGCCTCTTTATCCTATTGATGACTTGCCGTTGAATATGGCTACCATCTATAAGGATCATAAGAATATGTTGGGCGATGGAAACGGCAACCTTTATGGTGTATCAGCTTTCACTGGCAATGCCGAAGCTATCAATCCTTTTGCCATGCGTGACAACTCTTATACCAAGAACAGAGGCTTTAATATCAATGGTTCTACTTATTTGAATTTTATGCCTATCAAGGGGCTTACCGTTACTTCTCGTCTTTCTTATCGTTTGGCTTCAACTTCCTCTTATGGCGTGGGGCAATCTTATTACTATACTGACAAGGCTAAACGTGATTGGGTGGAGGTTTCGGCTTCGGATTATAGCCCAACCTATTATCAGTGGGAGAACTTTTTGAACTACACCCGTTCTTTTGGCAAACACAACGCAACATTGATGTTGGGAACTTCTTATAGTCAGAGCCGTTCTTATGGCGTTAGCGGAAGTAAGAAGGGATATAATGAAGATACTACAGATATGTGGGGAAATGTGATTAACAGAGTTTCGCATTTGGGTTTCTTGCAGAATGATCCTAATTTCTTCTACTTTGCCTATGCTACATCTGATGCTGTAAAGGATGTAAGTGGTGGTGAGCCTACCTATACTCGTAAATTATCTTACTTCGGACGTTTGAATTATGACTATGCCGGAAAGTACATGGCTCAGTTCTCACTGCGTGCCGATGCTGCTGACCTCTCTGTGTTGCCAAAGAACAAACGTTGGGGCTATTTCCCGGCAGTTTCTTTGGGTTGGGTTCTTTCGGAGGAAAATTTTATGAAAGGAACTGAAGACTGGCTGTCACAATTAAAGCTCCGTGCCAGTTGGGGACAGAATGGTTCTACTGCATCATTGGGCGGTTATAAATGGAATGTATCAATTGGTGCTACCGGGCATTTGGCTGTAGGTGATAATAATAATTTCTCTTACATCAATGGTTATGCTCCGTCTGCTACCGGTAATGACGGACTTAAATGGGAAACTTCTGAACAAACCAATATAGGTATT
>OHAV01000919.1_pt1 | contig 10454 bp, 9 predicted proteins | sample 1577271 | NCBI WGS metagenome assembly OHAV01 (sample SAMEA3879537, study PRJEB24766) | human gut metagenome | biome: human-associated habitat; feature: feces | place: USA | collected 1985/1987 | reverse complement strand
CTCCGGCATGAACGTGATGTCCTTGCCGTCAAGGTAGATCCTGCCGGATTTTAAATCATGGAAGCGCATGAGAAGCTTTACCATAGTCGTCTTGCCTGCACCCGTCGGGCCGACAATAGCGATCTTCTGGCCCGCTTTCACATCGGCGGAGAAATCGTGGATGACAGTCTCGTCGGTGTCTTCGTAGCCGAAGCAAACGTGGTCAAAGCGAATGTCGCCGCGGATATTGCTGTTTTCCACGGTGTATTTCGGTGTTTTTTCGACGATCTCGGGTTCATCAAGGAAATTGAAAATGCGCTCTGCCGCCGCCATGGTGGATTGCAAAAGGTTTGCCATGTTGGCCGTCTGGGTGATGGGCTGGTTAAAGTTTCGTACATACTGGATAAACGCCTGAATGTCGCCCACGGTGATGGTGCCGTTCAGCGACAGATAGCCGCCCAAAACGCACACGCCCACATAGCCCAAGTTGCTGATAAAATTCAAAATCGGCATCATCAGCCCGGACAAAAACTGGGCCTTGCGCGCGTTTTCATACAGTTCATCGTTGTAAACATATGCAAAAATCTGATCGCCCCAGCTGTCGGGCTTTTCAAAATATACCTTTGTGCCGCTTGAAATTGAATATTTTACTTCTGTAGCAAATACAACTCTTTCGTAGGTTTTTACACCCTTGGAATTTTTAGCTGTAAGTTCAAGTGTTGCTATATCACTTCCGCTCGGTACCGAAACGGTTACGGTTTCTCCGTTCTTATATGAAACAGCCGCTGCTCCGTTAAGAGCATATTCCGCATTATCCGTATTTGCACAAGTAAGTGTGACTGTTGCGGTTTTACCGCTTTGAATATTAAATACGGTGTCCTCGGCAACGCCTACTTCGGCGGCAGCTTCATATTTCTTATAACCGTCGTTATAAAGAACTACCACACTGTTTGCCGGAATATCGGCATCAGAAGTAAGTTTACCGTTTTTAACGGTGTATTCTGTCTTGCCGTCAACTCTGTTTACATATGTACCGTCGGCAAGATTTGTTTCAAATCCTGTCTTAAGAGCATCTTTTGTATTTACAATTACCGCTCCTTTTGTGCCTCTTTCAATCATAACAGCGGTTGAATCGGAATTCGGATTTACAATATTTTCGTCTTCGCCAATCATAGCTGTACGGAAGAAATTTACGGCTTTTACACTCTTATCCTTGTACATATCGTCACCCTCTGTGCCGATACGGTTCATTCCCCATTCGTTTTCAACACTTGAATAGTAAGGACGATCGAAGAACAGCGGTGTGCCGTCTTTTCTTGCAGTAATTACTGCCCAACCGAGGATAACCTGTTCCTTAGTCATATTGTACCAGTTGCCGTCATTGATATAGTTATCGTGAGATTCAACCCATGTAACCATATTAAGCGGTGCGTCACCGAGCCAATAATCACTTACAGTACCTTTTGACAAAGTATTGTTTGTAATTGCGCCTCTGATTTTACTGCCGTATGTACTTGCTGTAGTATGACCTATTGCCTCAATATAGTCGGCAATTCTTTCATTGTTGCCCTGAAGCACCTCTCCGTATATAAACAGATTGTCAGCATTGTTTACTTCGGTGATTACTCTCTGCCAGAAGTTATTTGTAAAGCCGTCATCTTCCTTAGGATCGTCAGGTAAGCCGATGTGCTTTGCAGTATCATAACGGAAACCGTCAGCACCGCAAGCGACACAGTCATTGAGATACTCAATAAAATAATCCTGAAAAGATGTGCGCTCTGTATTAATATCAGGCAAACCACCCATTTTGTAAGTAGTGCAAGCAAGTCTGTTTGAAAAGTCATTGAGGTCATACGCATTGTTTTTATGATAAAGCGTGTCCAAACTTCCGCCGCCTGCATCAATAAGATCCTGACTTACTGCGCTTGTGGTCGGTGTTGTGTGGTTAGCAATAACATCAACAATAACCTTAATACCGTACTTTTCCGCCTCGTCACACATAGCTTTAAACTCGTCACGAGTTCCGAGCTGATAGTTACCGATTTTAAAATCGGTGGGCTGATAATGATAGTACCATTTGCCATCACCGTAAAGCTGCATTCCGCCGTTCTCGCCCTCAAGGCAAGCATTAATAGGCGAAGTCTGCAGCGCCGTATATCCTGAAGCCGCAATGTCAGCCATAGATTCCTTTATAGTATTGAAATCCCACGAAAAACACTGCAAAATTGTACCGTTATCAATCTTATCTGCGTGAGCATACTCGGTAGAAGTATTGGTAGAAGTATTATCATCTGAACCGTTCTGCGAATTTGAACAGCCTGTCAAATAAACGACAGAACCTGTGAGCATAGCAGAAACCAACAGACCTGATAATATTCTTTTAAACAAATAATCACCATCTTTCATTTCACAATTAATCCGAGTGCGATAAGCCACAAGGATAAAATTATTATAACATTATTTCTTAGCAAAATAAATAGTATTTTGAGATTTTTTACAATTATTTTAAAAATTCCTACCTAATAAACAAAAAGAGCCTGATTTTTTTGGATAATCAGACTCTTAAAATATTACTTTTTTTCGGTAAGGAGTTTGTTTAACTCCTCCATAAATGTATTAATATCCTTGAATTGGCGATAAACCGAGGCAAAACGAACATATGAAACTTCATCAACCTTTTTAAGGCGCTCCATTACAAGTTCACCGATCTGCTCGGCAGTAATTTCTCGTTCAAAGCCGTTCTGTGCAGTAAGCTCAATGTCAGTGACCATTTCTTCTACCTGTTCAACAGAAACAGGGCGCTTTTCGCAAGCACGAAGAATGCCTGCAGTCAGCTTATTGCGGTCAAAAACTTCTCTTGATTTGTCACGCTTGACAACATAGAGAGGAATGTTCTCAATAATTTCATAAGTTGTAAAACGCTTTCCGCACTTAAGACATTCTCTTCTTCTGCGTATTCTTTCCCCGTCATCTGCCGAACGAGAATCCACAACCTTACTTTCTTCAAATGAACAATATGGGCATTTCATAAAAAGCTCCCCTAAATCACAAATATTCTAAAAATATTATAACATACCGAAAAATTCAAGGCAATAAATATTTATTTACAAATTTATTACATTTTTGCTCTATGCTGATTTTTACAAATGAAAAAAGCAACAGTTGAGAATAAACTCGTCTGTTGCTTTTTTAGGGGTAATAGGGTTATAGAAGAAATTTATGTTATGTAGTTGATAGCATATTTTTAACAGCTCATTCGCTGTTTCTGTTAAAATTATAACAGAATAATACTATTTTGGAAATTGCATTTGCAACGATTTTCAAGAAACTGTATAAAAATACAGTAATAAATTTTATTGAATACGCACTAATATGCCAAGATTTAATTAATATCAAGACTAACACAAGCAATATTCATTACTGTTTTATAATATCCCTACAATTCATAATTTTTGCAATATGGTGAAATTATCACCGTTAAAATCTATTAATCCGTCTTTTTTCATTTTATTAAGCTCACGGGAAAGCGCCGATTTATCAACGCTTAGATAATCCGCAAAATCCTGTCTTGAGCCTTCAATGCAAAAAGAAGAACTTCCGTCACGCTTTTCTCTGAATTCAAAATAACGCATTATTTTTTTGCGTATGGAACGCTCTGAAAGCACAATTTTATATTCGAGAGAGCGCAAATCCATCTCCTCAAACAATACAAAAAGATTTTTAAGTAATTTTTGCTGAATAATAATCTTTTTATAATCATTTTCTTTAATTTTCGCAAAATCAAGAAAAAGAATTGTCGACTCCCCATGCGACACTATTTCAATATCGCAATGCGTGGTTCGTGGTGCGGCGGTGATAAGCCAACCTATGCTGTCACTGTAAACTCTTCCCAAAATTTCACGAACTCCGTCCGAATTATATTTTTGTATTTGAGCCGCACCCTCAAGCACAAAAGCGGAATATTTATGAATTTTGCCTGAACTTACAATAATATCATCATTTTTATAGCTCTGAATTTTATAATCAAATTCCACAAGCGCCTGTTCTATTTCTTCATCTGTAAAACTTTCAAAAATCGGGTGCTTTCTTAGGAATTCAAAATGTTGTTCCATATTTCCTCCGACAAATTAAATATGCAATACTAAAAATATCCGCACCAAAATATACGGATATTTTATCCGTAAATTCAAAATAGTTTGCGTACTTTTAGCAAAAACTATTTTATTAAATTATTGAATCTGCAAGAGCGGCAAGCTGAACTTCATTTTCAGCTGTCATAGTTGAACGGATTGTAACCTTGGCATCTGAAATCTCAATACCCTTCATTTCGTCAAAATAAGGCTGCATAGACTTGATTGCACAAGGTGCCCATGAACCGTTTTCAATCATAGCGACTTTACGGTTTTTGTATCCCTTAATTTTCAAATGATGTAAAAAGTCATTCATAACAGGGAAAACTCCGCCGTCATATGAAGGAGCGGCTACAACAAGTGTAGAATACTTAAATGCGTCCTCAACATTTTCTGCCATATCACTTCTTGAAAGGTCAGAAATAGCAATCTTTTTATCTGTTTTCTCTTTCAAAATATCATAAAGTTTTAAAGCGGCTTTTTCGGTATTGCCATGAATTGAACAATAAGCGATAAATATACCGTCAACCTCCGGCTCATACTTGCTCCAGATGTCATAAAGGTTAATATAATAACCGAGATTTTCAGTAAGAACAGGACCGTGTAACGGACAGATTTTCTCAATATCAAGCTTAGCTGCTTTTTTAAGCAAAGCCTGAACCTGCACACCGTATTTTCCGCAAATATTAAAGTAATATCTTCTTGCCTCGCAAGCCCAATCTTCGTCTGTATCAAGTGCACCGAATTTACCGAATCCATCGGCAGAAAAAAGCACTTTTTCCTTGCTTTCATATGTAACCATAACCTCGGGCCAATGTACCATAGGTGCCATATAGAAAGAAAGTGTATGTTCGCCGAGGTTTAATGAGTCGCCCTCTTTTACAGTAACCGTTCTGTCGGTAAGGTCAATGTCAAAAAATTGAGGCAGCATATTAAATGTCTTTGCATTTCCGACAAGCTTCATATCGGGATATTTATCTGCAAGCAACTGTATGTTTGACGCATGGTCAGGCTCAAGATGATTAATAATAAGATAATCGGGAGTTTTTCCGTCAAGTACATTTTCAAGATTTGCAACCCATTCATCGGTTTTTCTCTTATCCACCGTGTCAAGTACGCAGATTTTTTCATCAAAAATTACATATGAGTTATAAGAAATGCCGTTTGGCACAATGTACTGACTTTCAAAAAGGTCAATATCTTTATCATCAACGCCGATATATTTAATAGCGTCAGAAATATTTATATTCATTTTTATTCTCCCCTTAATTAAAATAATAATTCGTATATGATTATACCATAATTAGACATATATTTCAATAGAGTCAGGTAGCAAATTAGCTACTTTTACAAAAAGCAAAAAACATATAAATAAATACAAATAAATACTCCTAAGCAGTAAATATCAAAAAAACAATACTTAAAACAGAGAAAATTGTTGCTAATGCAGGAGCAAAGCTTAGTTCTATATTACGAATATATTTTATTTTGTCGAGCAATGGCGGAAATTCACCATAAACATCGTAATAACAGACTATGGATTTTAAATATCGGGCAACTTGAAATCCGAACATTCCAAAAGCTGTCATAGTATTTACAGCATTATTTCCGATATAACTGATATTTGTATTTATAACAGCAAGAAATATTAAACAACACATTACTAAAGAAATTGCTATATTTGTACTGGAAACATTTTTACATTCTGCATTATAAGAAAAAATCCAGAATCCTACCGCACCGCAAATCAAAAGTACGGCAAAGAGTATATGTAACGGATAATTATACGGATATAAAATTTTATTATCGTATAAAATCCTTGAAATAAAGAGCAAAACAGCATTATACAAAAGCAGTCCCATATCTCCTATCAATATTTTTTTACTCATTCTATAATCTCCTTAAAATAAATCAGTCTTTGCAGTACAACTTACTTATAATTTATGGTTACCGAAAAAAGTGTGAATAGATAAGATAAAAATAAATTTTAACTGCCGATAAATGCTTTATTAAAGTTCTATAACAGTATTATCAATCATTAATGAATAGCTGTTTTCATAATTATTTAAGTATCCGAAAATTGAGCTGTCCCCAAAAAGTTAGACTAAGAATCTAACTTTTTGAGGGCACATCAAACTTGACTGCTTTTTTATATCAAAAAAATCTGAAAGGAGCACCAATGTGAGCAGAAGTCCACCAAACCACCAATATATACTATCTCATTCTCATTGAAAGGAGAGTTTTATGAACAAATTTAAAAAGCTAAAGTCGGCAATTATTTCCTTTTGCAAGCCTAAAAAGCTGACATCATTGGCAGTTGCATTAACAACAATCTTTGCAATGCTACCTGTCGCTAATATTTCGGCAAGTGCTTATTCATATACGGGGCTTAGTGAAATCGGCGGCAAGGTATTGATTCAATCTTCGGAAAATCCGTTAGTCCTTATTGACAACGGAAGTGCCGGCAAACTTGACGCATATAAATTCCTTATCAACGGTGAGGTCGGTTATTGTATTGACCCACAGCTGCCGGCACAAAAGACAGGCGGCAAGACTATGGAGTTTACACAGTTTTCGGGTGAAACAGGCAAGGAAGTAATAAAACTTGACCCTAATTCGACTGACGAAAAAGAAAAGGCTCTTATAGTAGGTTTAAGTGTTCTTTACGGCGGTTACGGAGATTATTTCTCAACATTCGAGAACGGCGGTAAATCCGCTAAGTCCATAATGGACGGATTTATTGACGGTGTGTATTCATCTTTATTTAGTAAGATGAATACACGAGAAGATAAGTATTATTTCTTATCGCATTATACGCTCTCACAGCTTTATCACGAGCTTGTAAATGGCGGTACATCTTGGAAAACTTGGAGCAACTACAAAGATGTTAACACAATGATTAATCGCTTAGTAGATTACACAAAGAATATAGTAAAATCCACAGGTGATTATTCAGCTATTAAGCGTAGTTGTGCAACCAACAATTACTACATTACACAGCCAAAAGGCAAAGACGGCACTTTCTGCCCCCACTCAGGAAATATTGCTAAAATACAGTTTAGATTTACCATACATACAAATCTGGAAGTTATCATACCGCCTTTATTATTTTCTCTACATCTTTTTTTCTTGATAGCCATATAACTTTATCATCATATCTATCTAAAATACTTCTTATTTCTTTCAGATTTTTATTCTGAAAAGTTTCAGTCCATTTCAAAAGGTTATAGACCGATTTCAAAGTTTCTCTTTTTCCTTTTTGTATTCCCAATTTTCTTTTTATAGAGCGCATAATAATTCTACTTTTATATAAATAACCAGGCATATCTAAAACATATATTTTATCAGCTTCATCAAAACTTTGCTGTACCCAGGCATAATATACCCCCTCAATTATCCACTCATCATTATTATATAATATTTCTTGTAATAACGCTTTTCGTTCATCAAGCGTTCTCTTTTTGCCATATTCTTTGGCGTTATTATCCCATTGAATATCATCTAAGTCGAAATGGGAAATATTATACTTTTTTGAAAGTACATTTGCTAAATAGGTTTTTCCAGAACCACTGCAACCAATAATATGTATTTTCATAAGTCAGTATTCTCCACAAATTCAAGTTTATCAAACTCCTTTTATTCCTGCTGAATCATCTTAAAATGCTCCAATGCCTCCACAATTGCTCTCTCCTTATCCTCCGGGCACTGTGGTTGCCTACTATCTTCATTTTTAGGTAAATTATAATTCTTTCCAACCTCAATTCCACATTTTCTCTTTACCTGTGAAATATACAGATTGGAAACCTTCATGCCGGCATTATGTTCAGCCACATACTTCTTTATCATAATCAATGGCTGTCGCATACAAGTCAGTAATCTTCTGATAGAACTTTCTTTCACTGGCACGAATTTCACGGATACGCTCTAACTGCTTATCAAAATACTTCTCTGTCAGATACGCTCCGCGTTTCAGCCGTTCATCATCCATCACCCAGCCTTTGATGGTGTAGTCCTTTGCGATCTGGTTTACCCATTTTCGGAACTGTACCGCACGCTCGGAATTGACCTTGAAGCCTACGGCAATGATCATTTGAAGGCTATAGTGCTTGGTATCACGTGTAACCTGACGAGACCCTTCCGTTTGAACTATTCGGAAATTCCGAATAGTTGCCGTCTCTTCTAATTCACTATCTGCATAAATTTTTTTAATATGTTCATTTATTGTCGGTAAACCAACATCATACAATGTGGCCATCATTCTCTGCGTCAGCCATATATTTTCATCCTCATAGCGCATCTCAACACTGTCCTGCTGATCACCAACAGAGGCAACATAGGTTAAGTATTCCGCCGCGCTAGAGCGGATAGTTATCTCATCTTTTTTCTTTGCCAAATAGAATGCCTCCCTTCTACATATCACTAGATCCAGCCATTCTTTTTAAATTTCTCAATTTGAGCTAATTCTTCCTCAGAAGGTTTGCCCGCCTTACCCACGCTGACCGAAGTGTTTAAATATTCGTTATTCCATCTGTTCATGATTTTGACAACCTCATCAGATACACGAATATCACGTTTCGTGATGGATTCCAGATTCCAATCCATTACATCAGAGGTTCCCATTGCCTTAGTAATTACAATTTTGGAAGCTATGTACTCTTTTTTCTTCTTGCCAAAATATCCATTACCAGCGACAATGTTCAGCTTCTTTTCGAATGGGAGCTTATTGCCTATATGCTCAATTTTCTCTTTGATGGTTGCGTCTGGCTCATCCGGAAAATAATTCGTCTGCCACTTCTGTGGAAAGATATGCTCTATCTCCCACTTAGCCGGAAGCAAATCATCCTGATGTTCATACGCAAGCGTCTTCAGAAGCATACGCACTACATTACGATTCGGATTCTGGATATATGGCTCCAGCTGTGTCATATCGACAGTCTTAAATTCAAACGTAGGTATATCCGATGCTACAATTGCAGAATTCAGCTTCAGAATATCCGGCTTTACAGCATTGATTGTCGGTATCATCAAGTATTTTGTCATCAGCTCCATGAGCAGCTTATTCAAGAACCGAGCAAATCGTGTTTCAAAATTTTCTTCATTCCTGTAGCAAACATAGTAAATAACAACCGGGTATTTCCAGTACTCGTTCGGATATGAAGTCAGAATATCCAGTGTCTGCCTAATTTTAATATTCTTGGACCAGGCTTCATCTTCAAGTTCCTCTCCTTTGTTTACAACCTTCCACAGATTCAGGATAACAAAAAGAGTATCCAACAATTCAGGCTTATACAAGCGTTCAAACTTATTAACCGCATAATACTTCCTGACACCAGGAGTAGTCGTCTTCGTATCCTTATCCAGTGCTCGATAATAAAACATATTGTAGTAGAACAGCTGCTGGATGCTTTCATTAGCATCTGTAGACTGCTCATCTAAATCTTTCCAGCGGTCAATAAATGCCTTCTTATCATCCGGCGCAAGCTGGTTGTAAATCTTTGCCTTAAAAATATCTGCGTCCGACAGAGGAAGACCTCTATCATTTAACGTTGAGAAAATAGTCAACGCAGTATCCTGGGTGTCTGCTGTGATAGGAAGCAGAATAGCCTGGTTCAAGAGCGCATAGATAAACTGATATACCATCAATGGATTCTCTGTGGAATGCTTATCAAACAACTCTTGAAAATGGCGATAATTCTTTGAATAGTTATCTTTCGCATCCTCATCCGCTTTTCCGGTTTCCAAGATTGATCGCAGAATTTCATTTCCTTCGTTATTCACAACACGTGAGGTCAAAAGGATATTTTTGAAATCCACCGTTCCAGTAAGTTTATTGGTTCTCCAGATAGTAGGCTCAATCTTTCCAATAAAGTTATTGGCCTCTGCCGTTCTCTCTGATGCAGGCGTAGCAACAAGCTTCGTATAAATTGCACGTAGCAGCAGAAACAAAGACGTAATACGCTGCTGTCCATCAATTATTTCCTGCTCACCATCTTCATTTTCGTAGGAAACCACACTTCCGAGGAAGTAGGAACTCTCTCTTTCTGTACCGCCACTTGTAGCAGTAAAATCCCATAAATCCTCAAAAAGTGTTTCTACCTGTTCATCCGTCCAAGCATATGGTCGCTGGTACTCAGGAATGACAAACGGTTTTGATTTTCCGCTACCCAGGAGCGCTTCCACGCTTTGTTTATTTACTTCTATCGTTGTTGGCATGTTTACGCCCTCCTCTAATTATCAAAGAAAGTATGTAAATCAATTATTTCGTAATCTTTTGAAAGCCGCACGGGATAACTCTTTCCAGCCTCTATAGTCTCATTTGGAAGAACTATTCTATACTCCTGTTCT
>OHAV01000915.1_pt1 | contig 10471 bp, 4 predicted proteins | sample 1577271 | NCBI WGS metagenome assembly OHAV01 (sample SAMEA3879537, study PRJEB24766) | human gut metagenome | biome: human-associated habitat; feature: feces | place: USA | collected 1985/1987 | reverse complement strand
CCGGAAAGTCATTGGCTGTACAAGCCGGTACAGACGGCAAAGGAATAATCCTGCAATTAGGTGGAAATGCTGAAAATCCTGAAGGATACCAGTTAAAGGTAACCAGCGACCAAGTGGTTATTTCAGGACCTACGGAAGCCGGAGTATTTTATGGCATCCAGACGTTGCGTAAATCTATTCCGGTAGCACAAGGAGTGGATATCGCTTTACCGGCGGTTGAAATCAATGACTATCCTCGTTTCTCTTATCGTGGTGCAATGTTGGATGTGTCACGTCATTTTTTCCCGGTAGATTCAGTAAAGCGTTTTATTGATATGCTGGCTTTGCACAACATCAACCGTTTCCACTGGCATTTGTCTGAAGACCAGGGATGGAGAATCGAAATCAAGAGTCGTCCTGAACTGACTGAAATAGGTTCTAAAAGAGCGGAAACGGTTATCGGACATAACTCGGGAAAATATGATGGCAAGCCTTATGGTGGATTCTTCACACAGGAAGAAGCAAAAGAAATTGTAGCTTATGCTGCCGAACGTCATATTACGGTTATACCGGAAATTGATATGCCGGGACACATGCAGGCTGCTTTGGCTGCATATCCTAACTTGGGCTGTACTGGTGGTCCGTACGAAGTATGGAAAATCTGGGGGGTATCAGAAGATGTGCTTTGCGCAGGAAATGATGAAACCTTGAAATTCATTGAAGATGTATTAGGGGAAATTATTCAGATTTTCCCGTCAGAATATATTCATGTAGGTGGTGACGAATGTCCTAAGGTACGTTGGGCAAAATGTCCAAAGTGCCAGGCTCGTATCAAGGCTTTAGGTCTTAAGTCTGACAAGAATCATACTGCCGAGGAAAGATTGCAGAGTTTCATTATCAATCATGCAGAGAAGTTCCTGAACGGACACGGACGTCAGATTATCGGTTGGGATGAAATTCTGGAAGGCGGATTGGCTCCCAATGCCACTGTAATGTCATGGCGTGGTGTTGCCGGAGGTATTGAAGCCGCAAAACAGAAACATGATGTAATTATGACTCCTAATACTTATTTGTATTTCGACTATTACCAAACCAAGGATATTGCTAATGAACCTGAGGCTATTGGTGGATATGTACCCGTTGAAACGGTATATAACTATGAGCCGATGCCGGCTGATCTGACTCCGGAAGAGCAGAAATACATCATTGGCGTACAGGCCAACTTATGGACTGAATACATTCCTACCTACAGTCAGGTAGAATATATGGAATTACCCCGTATGGCTGCTTTGTCTGAAATTCAGTGGACCATGCCGGAAAAGAAAAACTATGAAGGTTTCTTGAAGCGTTTGCCTCAGTTGGTAGATATTTATGATGTTTATAAATATAATTATGCCAAGCATGTCTTTGATGTAAATGCTGTATTTACTCCTAATCCGAAAGATGGTACGCTGGATGTTACTTTGTCTACTATTGATAATAGTCCTATCTATTACACTTTGGATGGAACGGAACCTTCCGCTGCTTCCCAGTTGTATACGGAAACATTGAAATTGAAACAGAATTGTACTTTTAAAGCGATTACTGTACGTCCTGCAGGAAATAGCCGTGTGGTTACAGAGGAAATTGCTTTTAACAAGGCTAGTATGAAACCTGTCACTATGTTGCAACCGGTAAACAAGCAATATGAATTCAAAGGCGCTCCCACTTTGGTGGACGGATTGAAAGGTAACGGTAACTATAAGACGGGCCGTTGGATTGCTTTCTATAAAAATGATATGGAAGCAGTTATTGATATGCAGCAACCGACAGAAATCAGCAGCGCTTCTATTTCTACTTGTGTGGAAAAAGGTGACTGGGTGTTTGATGCCCGTGCTTTTTCTGTAGCTGTATCCGAAGACGGAAAGAACTTTAAGGAAATTGCTTCAGAAAAATATCCGGCAATGAAGCAGGATGACAAGAATGGAGTGTTCAACCATACGTTGACTTTCGATCCGGTGACTGCCCGTTATGTGAAAGTGACCGCTTTAGCGGAACATAGCATTCCTGCTTGGCACGGTGGCAAAGGAAATCCGGCTTTCTTGTTTGTTGATGAAATTTCATTAAATTGATAGTTATATTCAAATAATGACTGTGTGCCAAAAGTGTGATAGAGTACCGTTGGGCGTGAGGTGGAATGCCTCCGTCCATATGCGTAAGGAATGCTGTGTTTGCGTTGGTGCAATCCGTTTCTGGGGCAAGCGGGATGGCTGATTTGCTTTTGGCACACTTTTTATTATTTGCTTCACCATGAAAACATGATCAGAAAAATAATATATGGCGTTTATGCGATACTGGGCATGATGACAATGGCTGCTTGTAGCGGTCAATCGGATGCTTCTGAAATATCTCTTGAGAAAATGCATGGGTTCCCTACAGAGAATACCGGTTTTCTTAAGGGAGTTTCTGCATTATATGCGGGAGTGATTGAAGGAAATTTGCTGATAGCCGGAGGTTGTAATTTCCCTGATATACCGGTAGCCGATGGAGGAAAAAAAGCTTATTATCGGGATATATATATCGCCCCTTTGTCAAATGATACGGCTTTTGAGTGGAAGAAAATAGGCCAACTGCCTCAGGCAGCAGCTTATGGAGTCACTATTTCTACTGAAAAAGGGTTAATTTGTGTTGGAGGGACTACGGCAACACACAGCTTGTCTGATGTTTTTCTTTTATCTTTGCAAAAAGACACCTTGAAAAGAGATACTTTGCCCTCTTTGCCTGTAACTATGGATAATATGGCAGGTGCATTAGTAGGACATTCACTATATATTGTCGGTGGAAATGTAAATGGCATTCCATCCTCGGCCATGTACATGCTTGATCTGTCGGATTTGTCTGGAGGATGGAAAAGAGAAACAGATATTCCGGGTGAACCCAGAGTACAATCTGTTTGCGTGGCACAAGATGGAAAACTTTATGTGTGGGGGGGATTTGCCCCGGCTGTTGAAGGGCATCAGGCTTCTTTGTCAGTAGATGGATATATGTATTCTCCGGAAACGAAAGAATGGTCATCGGTTGCCACTCCGTGTGATGCAGAAGGTAATGAGATCTCTTTAGGTGGTGGAATGGGAACCTCTTTTGGCGAGGGTATGATATTGTGTGCCGGAGGAGTTGATAAGGATATATTCTTAAAAGCTCTGCAAGGTATTTATGCGGGAAAAGAATATTTGTCACATCCTGTAGAGTGGTATCGGTTTAATAGAAACCTGCTGCTCTATCATCCGCAGACGGATAAATGGACTACATTAGGCGAATATGAACAAGGTGCGCGTGCCGGAGCTGTAATAGTTTCGCAGGACGGATTTCATTATATTATTAATGGAGAATTGAAACCAGGCATTCGTACTAATGAAATTAATAGAATTAAAGAAAAGAGAAGATGAGAAGATTGATTATATTGGCGGAAGTTGCATTGGGCTTGCTGTTTGCAAGTTGCACGAAAGAAGAGCAACGCACACTTTCTGTTATTCCCGCACCATTAAAGGTGGAATTACAGCAGGAAGTGTTTTCATTGAATTCGGAAACAGGGTTATATATAGATGCGTCTGAGGGGGACAAGAAGATTTTGGAAGATTATCTGGTGGCTTCTTCCATGAATTTGAAACCGGTAATAGCAGAAGAGGGACATAATGTTGTCTTGAAACAAGTGGCGGAACTGCCGGAGGTAAACTCTTCCGAGGGATATGTTCTGACGGTAACTCCTGATCAGGTACTTATTCGTGCAACTTCCGGGGCAGGATTGTTCTATGGAGTTCAGACTATGCTGCAAATGGTTGATGAAAAAGGATTGCCGGCAGGAGTCATTACGGATGAACCCCGTTTTGCTTATCGTGGCTTTATGATGGATGTTTCCCGTCATTTCTTCGATAAGGAATTTATAAAAAAGCAGATGGATGCTTTGGCATATTATAAATTGAACCGTCTGCATCTGCATCTTACTGACGCTGCGGGCTGGCGTCTTGAAATAAAAAAATATCCCCGTCTGACAGAATTTGCGGCATGGCGTGAGTTTCCTACCTGGAAAGAATGGTGGAATAACGGACGACGGTATGAAGAAGAAGGCAGTAAAGATGCTCACGGAGGTTATTATACTCAAGATGATATCCGCGAACTGGTGGCATACGCTCAGGAACGTTTTATTACTGTTATTCCTGAGATAGAGATGCCTGCGCATTCGGAAGAAGTACTGACTGCTTATCCTGAGTTGTCTTGTACACACGAACCTTACAAACAAGCCGATTTCTGTGTCGGTAATGAAAAGACTTTTGAGTTTCTGGAAAATGTGTTGACAGAGGTAATGGAACTTTTCCCGTCCGAATATATTCATATAGGAGGGGATGAGGCAGGTAAAGCCTCATGGCCCACTTGCAAACTGTGCCAGACACGTATGAAAAAAGAAGGCTTGAAAGATGTGAACGAGTTACAGAGTTATCTGATTCATCGTATTGAGAAGTTCCTGAACGATCATGGTCGACGTCTGCTCGGCTGGGACGAGATATTGAAAGGAGGACTGGCTCCTAACGCGACTGTAATGTCATGGCGGGGAGAAGAAGGCGGTATTACAGCTGTAACTTCCGGACACCGGGCTATCATGACGCCGGGTGGCTACTGTTATCTGGATAGTTATCAGGACGCTCCGTACTCTCAGCCGGAAGCGATTGGTGGATACTTGCCATTGAAAAAAGTCTATTCTTACAATCCGGTTTCTACTTCATTGTCAGCGGAACAAGCGAAACTTGTGTATGGTGCGCAAGTTAATCTCTTTACTGAATATGTCCCGACTCCCGAACACGTGGAATATATGCTATATCCACGTACGCTGGCATTGGCGGAAGTTGCCTGGTCGGCTCCGGAACGTAAGTCATGGCCGGACTTCTATGCACGTGCCCTGAAAGCGGTAACGGATTTGCAGGCGAAAGGCTATCACACTTTCGATTTGAAGAGTGAGATCGGAAGTCGGCCGGAATCTTTACAACCCCTTACGCATCTGGCATTGGGAAAGAAAGTGATTTATAACGCTCCTTACAACTCCTCTTATGCAGCACAAGGTGATGTGACTTTGACCGACGGTATCCGTGGCGACTGGACTTACGGTGACGGTGCATGGCAGGGATTTATCTCGAAGAACCGCCTCGATGTAACCGTTGATATGGAAAACGAGACCACTATTCATTCAGTCACAGCAGCTTTCATGCAGGTAGTGGGAGCTGAAGTATTCTTGCCTGCGTCTGTGGTTATTTCAGTTTCCGATGACGGAGTCAATTTTACGGAACTGAAGCATCAGGACTTTGTTGTTAACAAGGAAGAAGCAATCAAGTTTTCCGATGTTTCGTGGGAAGGAACCGTCAAGGGACGCTATGTACGTTATCAGGCGCGTGCCGGCAAAGAACTGGGTGGCTGGATATTTACTGATGAAATCATAGTGAAGTAAGCAAATCCCTCGGTAAAACTCGAAAAAAGAGTCATATTGCGGCTATTAATATCAATAAAAGAAGGAATCTACTCAACCAGATTCCTTCTTTTTTTGTTATATTTGTATTATTACCTTAAAAACTGATAGTTATGATACGACAACACGGTAAACTAACTTTTCTTAGCTTTCTTCTGGTAGTTTTGTGCGGAAATACATTTGCACAGAAGATTCCTGTCATTCCTCTGGACTTGGATTCCTTGATAACGGTAGGCTATGCTACCGGAAGTCTGAAAACCCTCTCCGGTTCTGTGGAGAAAATTACGGAGAAACAAATGAACAAAGACCAGGTAACCAATCCTTTGGAAGCGATTCGGGGTAGGGTACCGGGTTTGACTATTCAACGGGGTACGAATGGCCTCGCAGCTCTGGATGCAGTGCGCCTGCGTGGAACCACTTCACTGACTAGTGGTAACGATCCTCTGATTATTGTCGATGGAGTGTTTGGCGACCTTAGTATGCTGACCTCCATTTATCCCACAGATATCGAAAGTTTCACGATTCTGAAAGATGCTTCCGAAACGGCACAATACGGTTCACGTGGTGCTTCCGGTGTGATTGAAGTCACCACTAAAAAAGGAATGCAGGGTAGGACGCAGGTAGCCTACAACGGTAGTTTCGGCATTTCTACTGTCTACAAGAATCTTAAAATGTTGTCGGGAGACGAGTTCCGTAGCGTAGCTTCCGAACGCGGTATCTCTATTTTAGATAAAGGTAATAATACTAACTTCCAGAAAGAAATACAACAGACAGGTCTGCAACAGAATCATCACGTCGCTTTCTATGGAGGCTCCAGCACGTCGAGCTACCGTGTATCACTTGGTTTTATGGATCGTCAGGGGGTGATTTTGAATGAAGATATGAAGAATTTCACTTCCAATATGAACATGAACCAAAAGATGTTCGATGGCTTCTTCGACTGCGAACTGGGGATGTTCGGTTCTATCCTGAAAAATCATAATCTGGTTGACTATCAGAAAACCTTCTATTCGGCGGCAACCTTTAACCCGACGTATCCTAACCATAAAGATCCCGTTACTAACTCGTGGGACGGCATCACTACCGCCAGTCAGATAACAAACCCGTTGGCATGGATGCAGGTGGACGATGACGACGCTACTTCGCATATCAGTACACACGCCCGTTTCACCTTCAATTTGATGAAAGAATTGAAATTGGTACTGTTCGGTGCCTATACCTATAATATAGTTGAAAATTCGCAATATCTCCCCACCTCTGTTTGGGCGAACGGGCAGGCTTATAAAGGAACAAAGAAAATGGAGTCCCTCCTCGGAAATATGATGCTGACTTATAAAAAAGGCTGGAAAAAGCACTTCTTCGACGTCCTGGCATTAGCCGAACTCCAGAAAGAGACGTACATGGGATATTATACCACAGTCAGCAATTTCAGCACGGATAAGTTCGGCTACAACAATTTGCAAGCCGGTGCAGTCCGTCTGTGGGAGGGGACAAATTCGTACTACGAACAACCCCGTCTCGCATCTTTTATGGGACGTTTCAACTATACGTATGCCGATCGTTATGTCCTGACGCTGAATGCCCGTACGGACGCTTCCTCCAAGTTTGGAGCAAATCATAAGTGGGGCTTCTTTCCCTCCATATCTGCCGCATGGGTAGTCAGTGAGGAAAAGTTTATGAAACGTTTGCCAGTGGTTGATAATTTGAAATTTCGTATCGGTTACGGTCTGGCGGGTAACCAGAGTGGAATTGACTCGTATACTACACTGAATCTGGTAAAGCCGAACGGAGTTGTTCCGGTAGGCAACTCTGCCGTTGTCTCATTGGGTGATTTGAGGAATACGAACCCCGACTTGAAGTGGGAAGTGAAACACACTTTCAATACAGGTTTTGACGTAACTTTGTTTGGTAACCGTCTGTTACTTTCCGCTAACTACTACAATTCCCGAACAACGGATATGCTTTATCTGTATAATGTGAGTGTACCGCCTTTCACTTACAACACTTTACTGGCTAATATCGGCTCCATGCGTAACTGGGGTACGGAAATAGCTATTGGTATCACTCCTCTGAAAACAAAAGATATGGAATTGAACATTAATGCCAATGTCACCTTCCAACGTAACAAACTTCTCTCATTAAGCGGAATGTACAACGGCGAAATGATTTCCGCGCCTGAATACAAGAGCCTTGCCAGTCTCGACGGAGCCGGCTTCCACGGTGGCTACAACCACATCGTCTATCAAATGGTCGGTCAACCGTTAGGTGTTTTTTATTTGCCTCATAGCACCGGACTGGTGTCCGACGGGAACGGTGGATACACCTATGGTATTGCGGACTTGAACGGTGGTGGTGTCAATCTTGAAGACGGCGAAGACCGCTATGTGGCAGGGCAAGCCGTGCCCAAAACAATTCTGGGTTCGAACATCAGCTTCCGTTACAAACACTTCGATCTTTCGGTGCAGATCAACGGAGCTTTCGGCCATAAAATCTATAACGGAACATCACTGACGTATATGAACATGAATATCTTCCCTGACTACAATGTGATGAAATCCGCGCCGAAGCAGAACATTAAGGACCAGACTGCCACTGACTATTGGCTGGAAAAAGGCAATTACGTAAACTTTGACTACGTGACGTTTGGTTGGAATGTACCAATCGAGAAGGTGCAGAAACTCAAGAAGTACGTCCGTTCTTTGCGTCTTGCCTTCACGGTCAACAACCTGGCGACGATTTCCGGCTATTCAGGGCTATCACCGATGATTAACAGTTCTACGGTAAACTCTACTTTGGGGGTGGATGATAAACGTAACTACCCGTTGGCACGTATCTATACATTGGGATTGAGTATTAACTTTTAACGGAGGATGAGAAGATGAAAGAATATTTGAAAAAGATTAGTTTGGTGCTTGCTACGTGTACGTTCTTGTTTTCCTGCGATAAATTTCTGGAAGAAAATCCGAAAGATAAGTTGCCCGAAGATGATGTGTATAATTCCATTTCGGAAGTCTATCTCAATGCTGTTGCTTCGCTCTATACTTATGTGGGCGGTTACAGCGATAGCCAGGGATTGCAGGGAACGGGCAGAGGTGTCTATGACCTCAATACTTTCACTACTGATGAAGCTATTATCCCTACGCGCGGTGGCGACTGGTACGACGGTGGCTTTTGGCAGGGATTATTTCTCCATGATTGGGGTATTGAGAATGATGCCATTCAAGCTACATGGGAGTATCTTTATAAAGTCGTAATGCTTAGTAATAAGTCGCTCGAACGAATCGACAAATTCGCAGAAACCCATTCTGATGCGGAACTCCCGGCTTATCGAGCGGAAGTGCGTGCTATGCGTGCGATGTACTACTATTATCTGCTGGATTTGTTTGGCCGTGTGCCTTTGGTGCAGTCTTCTTCTCCTGCGATGAAAGACGTCGTTCAAAGCGAGCGGAAGACAGTATTCGAATTTATATTCAAGGAATTACAGGAAGTGGCTCCATTACTTTCGGAGGTACACAGCAATCAGTCCGGGCCTTATTATGGGCGTATCACTCGTCCGGTGGTTACTTTCTTGTTGGCAAAACTGGCACTGAATGCCGAAGTTTATACCGATAACGACTGGACGGACAACGAACGTCCCGACGGAAAAAATATCAAGTTCATGGTAGACGGTAATGAACTCAATGCCTGGGAGACGGTCATATACTACTGCGACCAACTGAAAGTTATGAATTATAAACTGGAACCGGAATACGAGACTAACTTCTCTATCTTTAATGAACCGTCCGTAGAGAATATATTCACGATCCCGATGAATAAAACATTGTATACCAATCAGATGCAATACCTTTTTCGTTCCCGTCATTACAACCATGCCAAAGCTTACGGGCTAAGCGGTGAGAATGGTCCCAGTGCAACGATTGAAGCACTCGAAACTTTCGGTTATGGGACAGCTGCCCAAGATCCTCGCTTCGACATCTGTTATTTTGCAGGAGAAATGTATGACTTGAAAGGAGACATTATCAAGCTGGACGACGGTACTGTCTTGGTATATTTCCCTTGGGAAGTAGCATTGGATATCACCGACACCCCGTATGAGCAAACGGCAGGTGCCCGTATGAAAAAGTATGAAGTAGACCGCCACAAAAGACGGAAAATTAATGGAGAATGACATTGTCCTGTTCCGCTACGCGGACGCTTTACTGATGAAGAGCGAAGCTAAAGTACGCAACGGTGAAAACGGAGACGTCGAGCTAAATCAAGTCCGGAGCCGGGTAAAGGCCGCTCGCCGTCCCGCTACTTTGGAGAATATACTTTCCGAACGCCAGCTTGAATTGGCTTGGGAGGGTTGGAGGCGTCAGGACCTTATCCGCTTCGGAATGTTTACTCGTGCATACAACAGCCGTCCTCAATTACCAAACGAGGAAACCGGTTATACTACCGTATTCCCTATTCCCGAGAAAATACGGGTGATGAATACAAAGCTAGTACAGAATCCGGGGTATTGAGTGGGTTTTAAATAACAAACGCTCCATGTGTCACCAGGCATTCATGGAGCGTTTAATTATTAATAGGAAGAAATTTTTATGTAAGTCTTAATCGAAGAAACTTTTGAACTTCTTGAAGATCTTTTCCTTCACTGACGTACTCGGCTTGAAATTATCCGAATCTTCCATTTTTTCAAGCGCACTCTTTTCCTCCTTGTTGAGAGCTTCCGGCACATAGATACTGACATTCACGAGCAAATCCCCTGTTCCGTATCCATTCACGTTCGGCAATCCTTTACCGCGTAGACGAAGTACCTTTCCCGGTTGAGTACCTGAGTCAATCTTTACCTTCACCTTTCCGTCGATGGTCGGGATCTCCACAGCCCCGCCCAAAGCGGCAGTGGGAAAACTCAACAACAAGTTATAAATCAGATCATTCTCGTCACGAATCAAGTCTGGATGCGGTTCTTCTTCTACGAGAATCAGTAAATCTCCCGGCACGCCGTTATGCTTGCCG
>OHAV01000913.1_pt1 | contig 10494 bp, 8 predicted proteins | sample 1577271 | NCBI WGS metagenome assembly OHAV01 (sample SAMEA3879537, study PRJEB24766) | human gut metagenome | biome: human-associated habitat; feature: feces | place: USA | collected 1985/1987 | reverse complement strand
AAGGTGGGATTCGAACCCACGGACCGGTTATTAGCCGGTTTACCCGATTTCGAGTCGGGGCCGTTATGACCGCTTCGATACTTCTCCACGTACAGGTGGGCGGAAATGATTATACCATGCCAAGTGTAAGTTGGCAAGCCTATGTTTCCGTTCCCTGATTGAACCGTTGCCGCGCCACAATACCTATTGAAGCATGACGAAAAGGGATGAAACCCGGGCGCCCATGCGGCCTCGTTGAATGAGCTCAATCAACGAGACCCCACGGGCGCTCAGGTCTCTTTCTTTCCCTCGGTTGGGGCGTCTGCTGCAAAGGCTTATGGCATGCTGCCAGCGCATTTTCCCCGTCACAAAAAGCATGGAAAGCCTTTTCCTGTTTTGGATTCCCCTTTGAGCCCTTCCTTTAACTCCTCTAGCGCGTCTTGCCCCTCGCCTCGTCGCCCGGATGGTTAAGACAAAAGACATCCTCTTGCGTAAAGACCGAAACCGGTCCCCCGGATATCAGCCGCACGCGGTATTCTCCGCCCTCCATCTCGAAACGCAGTCTGCTTCCCCGGAACTGGAAGGAAAACTTGAGCCCCGTCCACCCTTCTGGCAGAAACGGAGCGACCCTCACGCCATCCGCGCACAGCTGCAGGCCCGCAAAGCCGTTGACCACGGCCATGTAGCAACCGCCCATGTTGGCGGTATGGATGCCGTCCTTGCTGTTGCCATGCGTATTGAGCAGGTCGGTCTTCACGCTGTCGCCAAAATAGGCGCGTGCCTCCCGGCGCAGACCCAAGCGGCAGGCATCGATGCAAAAGATGCAGTTGGACAGAGAAGAGTCGTGCGTCGTAATCTTCTCATAGTACCGGAAGGACCGTTCCCGTACCCCCGCATCGGCCAGGCTTTCAAAAAGCACATGTGCCAGCACGGTATCCGCCTGTTTGCATACCTGATACCGATACAGCTGCAGGGGATGATAATGGAGCAGCAGTGGGAAATTTTCCCGCGGCGTCGCAGCCAGGTCCCATATCGGCTTTTGCAGAAAGCTATCATCCTGCGGATTGATGCCCAGCGTTTCGTCATAAGGCAGATACATGATTTCCGCAGCATGGGCAAACGCATCCAACTCCTCATGGGTAACGCCCAGGCGGGCTGCCCACTCGCCATATGCGCCCCACTCTTCCAGCAGATGCGCCGCGCGCACCACCAGCTCCAGGTTGTTTTTGGCGCATGCGTTGGTGTAGTAGTTGTTGTTGACCAGACAGGTGTATTCATCAGGACCTGTCACGCAGTTGATGCGGAAGGTGCCCTCCGCCACATGCCCAACATCCATCCACAGGCGCGCCGTTTCCAGCAGCAGCTCCGCGCCCTCGCTGATCAGGTATTCGCGGTCGCCGGTCGCATTGTAGTACATGCCCACCGCATAGGCGATGTCCCCTACAATGTGGTATTGCGCCGTACCTGCCAGAAAGTACCCGCTGCACTCCCGTCCGGCGATCGTGCGCCAGGGATACAGCGCGCCCTTCCGATGGCCCAGCAGGCGGGCGTTTTCGCGTGCCGCGTCCAACGTGCGGTAGCGGTACCCCAGAAGCTTGCGCGCGAGCTGTGGCATGGTGAGGGTGAAGAACGGCATCATGTACATTTCCGTATCCCAGAAGTAGTGCCCTTCATACCCTTCGCCCGACAGACCCTTGGCCGCAATGCTGCACAGCCCGTCGCGACCGGCAGACTGGAACAGCTGGTAAAGGTTGAACTGCATGGACAGATTGGTATCGTCGTCGCCCAGGATGGTGGTGTCCGCATTTTCCCAGAAAGTGGTGAGGGTTTCCTGCTGGGCGCGGTAGAGTGCGTCCGCCCGGCCAAAAGCTCCGGCCATGGCCCGCCTTGCGGCGGCAAGTGTATCGCCATGCCGCCGTTCATCTGAAAAGACGCAGTATTTTTGCAGCCGCAGCGTTTGTCCCTGTCCGACCGTCACGCTGGCATGGAACGCCGCTGCGTGTGCCACGGGGTCGTAGACCGTCTGCGCATTCTGCGCGGCCGGCTCCAGCGCGTGCTTCACGCCGGTGGTCAGCGACAGCCCGCTCACCCGGGTGCGCGTGCTCAGATAGCTGGCTCCCTCCTCTATCAGGCTCCCGTCAGGAACAAGGTGACATTCGCTCTCTCCTGCCAGACGTGGATCGTTGGGATTGGCATAGTTTTTCACCAGTGCCAGGTGGGTGCTTTCCACCTCCACCTCGCCCTCATAGTTGAGAGGGGTAACCTCACAGTCAATCAGGAACAGCGACGGCTCTGCAAAACTCGCCATGCGGCGAAAGCAAAGGGCGGTTTCGCGTCCCTCCGGCGAGCGCCACCTGACGCGGCGTTCGGTGATTCCGCGATCCATGTCCAGCCTGCGCTCGGATTCTACGAGCGTGCCCGTCCATTGTGAAAACCACTCCCCCGCCAGGCGGAAGCGGATTCCCTGCACATCCGCCACGTTGATCATGCTTTCCTTGTCCTCGCGGACATGGGTCAGCTTTTCCGCCTGCTTCATGGGGACGATTTCATAGAAGCCGTTCACATAGGCGCCGCGCATGGTGTCCATGCCCTGCGGCGCCCCTTCCTCCAGCGTGCCGCGCACGCCCAGATAGCCGTTGGCGTTATGGAACACCGTTTCCTGCAGGGCAAGCTGGTCGTTCGTGGGTTTGGGGGAACACACCGAATAGACCCTTTGCATGTTCACCCCTCCTTAGCCCTTGACCGCGCCGGCCATGATGCCCTTGATGATGTGTTTCTGTGCGCTGAAGTAGAAGATGATGACCGGGATGATGGTCATGGTCAGCGCCGCCATGGCCATGTTCCATTCGATGGTATAGGTGCCGAAGAACAGCGAAGTCATCACGGGGATGGTCTTGTTGGCGTTACTGGTCAGCGTCAGAGACGGAAGCAGATAGTCGTTCCAGATCCAGATCACATCCAGAATGATCACCGTGACGGTGGTGGGCTTGAGGATGGGGAATACGATGCGCCAGAACACCTGCCAGATATTGCATCCGTCGATGATGGCTGCCTCCTCCAGCGAGACGGGAACCGACGATTTGACAAACCCGTGGAACAAAAACACACCCATGCCCGCGCCAAAGCCCGCGTACATGAAAACCAGACCGCCCAGGGAGTTTTTCATGGGAATGCCCAGCGTCTTGGTCAGGGAGTTCATCTCCTGCATCAAGGGCATCATCACCGTCTGAAACGGAATGAGCATCGTCACGATCAGGAAACTGTAGAGGAAGCGGCTCAGCCGTGTATGCGTGCGCACCAGCATCCATGCGGCCATGGCGCACAGGACCACGATGACCACCACCGAGCACAGCGTAACGATGATCGAATTTTTGAATACATTGATGAAATCCATGCGCTGCACCGCGCCCGCGTAGTACTCCCAGGTGAGGGTTTCAGGCAGGGCCAGCACGTTGGTATACATCTCTGCGCGGCTTTTGAAGGAATTGACCACGATGATATAAATCGGGGAGAGGTAAATCAGACAGAACACCAGCAGCGCCATATTAGCCAGCACGCTTTTGATGCTCTTGGCGACGTTTTTGTTCATACCTCCACCTCCCGCTTGGACGTGAGCCGGACCTGGAACATGGTGATCACACCCACGATGATGAAGAACACGATGGCCTTGGCCTGGCCATAGCCATAGTTGCTCTTGGCGAAGATTTCGTTAAAGATGTTCATGGACACCATTTCCGTGGCGTTCGCGGGGCCGCCTCCGGTCAGGGCCAGGTTGACATCGTAGATTTTGAAGCAATTGGACAGCGTCAGAAACAGGCAAATGGTAATGGAGGGCATCAGAAGCGGCAGCCGGATGCGGAAAAGCGTCTGCCAGTAGCTTGCCCCATCGACACTGGCGGCCTCCAGTACGTCGTCGGAAATGGACTGAAGCCCGGCAATATAGATAATCATCATGTACCCGGCCATCTGCCAGGTGGCTACGACAATCAGACCGATAAAGGCAAATTGCTTGTTGCTCAGCCAGTAGAAAAACAGGTCCGTGCGGCCGGTCATCTCACCCAAAGTGGCCATGCAGTCGCCGAGAATGAACTGCCAGATGTAGCCCAGCAAAAGCCCGCCGATCAGGTAGGGCATAAAAATCATAACCCGGCCCACGTTGCGCAGCCGCAGCTTCGACGTCACCACCAGCGCAAAGCCCAGCGCCAGCACGTTGACGGTAACCATGGTAATCAGCGTAAAGACGGTGGTCCGCTCCAGAGAGCTTAAAAACCGTGTGTCCTGAAAGGCTTTCGCATAATTGGCAAAGCCCACAAACTTCATGGGGTTTTTGGGCAGTCCGTCCCAGGAGACAAACGAATAATACACACCCGTCAGGAACGGCACAATCACAACCACAATAAACACAAAAAACAGCGGTACGGTAAACAGCGCAAACCAGCGCTTCTTCATGGACATGCGCGTCCCCCCTCGATAAACGACACAAAAAGCGGGAGCCGCCCAATGGGCATCCGGGCGGCCCCCGCTATCGGTCGGCGAATTACTCGGCCGCAGCCGTCACAAACGCGTCATTGAGCGCGGTGAGGAAATCGGCCTCGGTCATGTCGGTGGTGAAGAATTCTTCGGCCACGGGCACCAGGTCGTTCATGATCACGCTGGCGGGCCACTCGGTGTTGAAGGTCCAGTCCACGATGTTGCCGCTGGCGATGGCGTCGGCCACGCTGGCGGAGATGGGATCGAGCTTCTCGCTGGTCATGCCGTCAACCACGGGCAGGAAGCCAAACTTGTTCATCAGGTAATCGGTGCCGGTCTCGGAGGTGTAGAGCCAGTTGAGGAAGTCCTTGCCCAGCTGCTGCTCCTCTTCGGAGGCGTCGGCATTGACGAACCAGTAGGAGGGGATGCCCACCGCGATAGCGGTGCTGCCGCCCACGGGCAGGCCAACCATGCCCATCTCGAAGTCGATGTCATAGCTGGAGAACATGGTGTAGCACCAGTTGCCCTGGTGGATGGCTGCGGTCTTGCCGGTGGCGAAGTCGCCGCAGTTGCCGTCGTAGGTCACCTCAAGGGGATTGACCTGATTTTCACGGATGGCTACAAACAGCTTGGCAAATTCCTGGAATTCCGGAACGTCGGCCAGCTTGACCTCGCCCGAGAACACCTGCTGGCAGAAGGCCACAGGATCATCCTGCACGGCGAAGGGGAAGTTGAGGATCTGGCCAATGAGGAAGTAGCCTTCCTGCGACAGGCCCAAGCCGGTCACGCCCGCGGCCTTCTGCTCTTCAATGAAGGCAATCAGGCCGTCCATCGTGGAGATGGCTTCGGGGTCCACCATGTCCTTGTTGTAGATGATGCCAAAGCCCTCGGCCGTCATGGGCACGCCGGTCTTTTTGCCGTCCACCATGGCGATGAGGTTTTCCTGCACCTTGCCCATCACTTCCAGGTCGCTCAGATCAGCCAGGTAGCCGCTCATTTCGGCGATTTCGGAGGCGGAGTTCAGCGTGAACACGGTGGGGCCGGACTCGCTGGCCATGTAGGTCTTGAGGTTCTGATAGTAGTCGTCGCCGGCGATGGGCCATACCTCGACCTCAACGCCCGTTTCTTCCTGGTAGGCCTTGGCCAGCTCCACCAGCTGGTCGTAGATTTCGGTCTTCTGCTGGAAGACGACGATCTTGCCGGCGCTTTCCGCCTGCGCACCCGCCAGGCCCAGGCCCAGCAGCAGGCTCAACGCCAATACGATACACATCAGGGTTTGCATCCGCTTCATAATTGAGAAACCTCCCTTTTTGTTGTTGATACCCTGGAGTTTTTGAATCGGTTTAACGATTTACGAAGATTATAGTCCCACGATGTATATTCGTCAATAGTTTTTGTTCAAAATAGGCAAAGTTAAATTATTTTATTTGTAAATAACATAAATATTTTATGTATTTATATAAAATATCGCGTAAAATATTAACCGGCATCATTGCTTGATGCCGGCTTTCTTTCATTGCAGCAGCCGCTATGCGCTTAATCCCTTGCCTCCCCGCCGCCTGCCGAGGCCCGCCAGACCACCCGCGCCTGAATCTTGAAGGTCTCATAGCTCTGGGCCCCCTCAATGTTGGCAATGAGGTGCTGCGCCGCAAGATAGCCGCGCTCGTAGTTGGGAATGGCCACGGTGGTAAGCCCCAGCAGCTCAGCCAGGGGCGTGTCGTCAAAGCCCGTGACGGCCACATCTTCGGGAATGCGCACGCCCGCCTCGCGGAAGGCGCGCATGGCCCCGATGGCCATGTTGTCATTCGCGCAGACCAGCGCCTGGGGCAGCCGCTCGCCAATCAGCAGCAGCTTTGCCGCCTGGTAACCGCTTTTTTCGCGGTAATCGCCGGTCAGGTAGCTTTCGGGGTGAAAGGGGATGCCGTTTTCCTTCAGCACATCCGTGAACGCCTGGTAGCGCTCCCGGTTATCCAGCGTATTGATGCCGCCCAGAAACGCATAGTTGCGATAGCCTTGCCGGACCAGCCCCTGTACCAGCTCGCGCATGGGCGGATAGTTGTTGACCAGCAGGCACTTGACGTTGGGTTCGTCCATCATCCGGTCCAGGGCCACGATGGGATACCCCTTCTGGGCCTTGCGCTTGAGCAGCTGATCGTTGCAGCTCTTGTCCAGCATGATGCAGCCGCTGGTGAAGCTCTTGGACATGAACCGGTCGCACGATCCGCTGGTGCAGATGATCAGGTCGTACTGGCGGGAATAGACATAATCGCTGATACCATGAATGATCTTGAGGTAAAACTCGCGGTCAAAATCGCTGAAGTTGAACAGGATGGTCTTGCTTTCACCGCTTTTGAGGGCGCGGCCCGCGTGGTTGACCTGATAATCCATTTCCTCGCAGATGCGCAGCACGCGTTCGCGCGTGCTGTTGCTGACGTTTTTCCGGCCGTTGAGCACGTTGGAGACCGTCGCCGTGGAAACGCCCGCCGCCTTTGCGATATCCTTGATGACCACATTCATTGGTACGCCCCCTTAACTGGGCAGATTGTCGCGCAGGTACTCAAACACCTGACGGGCCACCGGCGCGGCCACGCTGCCGCCACTGCCGCCGTTTTCCACCAGTACGCTGATGGCATAGGGATACTGGTCGCTGTCAATATAGCCCACAAACCAGGCGTGCGTCACATCCATACCATTGTCCGAGCCCTCGGCGCTGCCGGTTTTGCCGGCAATGGTCAGGCCGCTCACCTGCGCACGGGTGCCGGTGCCGCTCTTGACCACATCCTTCATATACCCGTCGATGATCTGCGCCATCTCCGGGGAGCAGGCGGTGCGGTACACCTTCTGGGAATAGCGCAGGCGCACCTTGCCCGTGGGGCTCTCCACGAGGCTGAGCAGCCGCGGCTCCATCATCACGCCGTCATTGGCGATGGCCGCGGCCACCATGCACATGTGCATGGGCGTGGCCACCACCTGGCTCTGTCCCGCGCCGCTCCAGGCGATTTCCACGCTGTTGCGGTTCTGGGTAGGATAGACGCTGTTCTCCACCACCAGGTCGCGGAAAAGAAAGTTGTCGTTGAACCCGAAGGCTTCCGCCGTGCGCCTGAGCGCGGTGTCGCCCATCATGAGCGCCGCCTGGGCGAAGGCGTTGTTGCAGCTGACGCGGAAGGCTTTGTCCAGCGTGATATCGCCATGCTGGTCCATGTTGTAGTCATGCACCACATGGTCCATCACCTGCGTGGCGCCCGTGCAGGTGAATACGTGCGTTTCCGCATCGGGCAGGTTTTCCAGCGCTGCCGCCGCGGTGATGATCTTGAACGTGGAGCCGGGAGGCAGCGTGCCCTGCAGAGCGCGGTTCCAGAAGGGATGCTGACTGGAGTTGCGGACCTGGTCGGTGATGTTCTGCGGATCATAGACCGGCAGGCTGACCATTGCCAGCACCTCGCCGGTCTTGTAGTTCATGACCACCACCGCGCCGCACTTGCCCTTCAGATTGGAGGTGTTACGGAAGATGTTGACGATCTCGGTGCACAGCCGGCTGTCAGCGGTGATGGTCACATTGTCTCCCCGGCGGGTTTCACCGCTGAGAAAGGCGGTCACGCGCTCCGTCAGGCTCGTTTCAAAGCCCAGCAGATAGTTGGCCTGAAACGAATCCACGCCGTTGGCGATGTTGCCTTCGTCGTCGCCCAGCAGGTGCACCATGCTGGATCGGCTGAGGATGTTGCTCTGGTAGATGCGCTCCCCGTTTTCGTCGGTGGTGGCCACCACCACGCCCCGGCGGTCGATGATATCGCCGGGGATGACGCTGCTCTTGGCGCTGCGGTAGCGCGTGTTGCGCGTGCTGGAAATCCAGCGGCTTCCGTAGGTGGATACGGAATACACCCCGTACACCCCGGCCAGCGCCAAAAGCCCGATCACCACAAAGGCCAGCACGCGAAAGCGCAGTTTCAGCTGTTTCATAGGCACTTCACTCCCTGTCCGCCTCGGGCATCATGGCCTCCTCCTGCAGGGTATGGCTGATCTCGTAGTCGTAAGCCAGGTCGTCCTGGTTCACGCTGGCCACGCCCTGAATCAGCCCGATCAGGCCCATGCAGCTGACCAGCGAGGTGCCGCCGTAGCTGACGAAGGGCATGGTCACACCCGTGAGGGGGATGAGCTTGAGAACGCCGCCGATGATAATGAACGTCTGAATGCCCAGCATGATGGTTGCGCCCATGGCCAGCAGCGCGTGAAAGCTGCTGCGCGCCGCCGAGGCAATGGACACGCCCCGCAGAATCAGAATCACGTACATGGCCAGCACCAGCGCGCCGAAGATGACGCCGAACTGCTCGCAGATGACGGCGAAGATGCAGTCCGTAAAGTACACGGGAATCACGCGCGGCGCACCCAGGCCCAGACCCACGCCGAACAGGCCGCCGGATGCGATGGCCATGAGCATCTGCACGATCTGATAGCCGCTGGTTTCATAGTAGATCCAGGGATTGCGCCAGATGGCCACGCGCTTTTTCACGTGAGCGAACATCGCATATCCCAGCACCGCCGCGCCGCCCGCGCCCACCAGCCCCAGCCCCGTCAGCGGCAGGTTGCCGGTGGAGGCGTAAAAGAGGAACAGCGTGGTGGCATAGTAGATCAGCGCCGTGCCAAGGTCCTGCTGCAGCATCAGCACCAGGAGCGAAAACACCGTGAACGCGAACCATGGCAAAAATCGCCTGCGCGACATGTACCAGCTCAAGATCAGAAGCAGCGCCAGCTTCACCAGCTCGCTGGGCTGCACGCTGGTACCTCCGATATTGATCCAGTTGGTCGCGCCGTTCTGCTCGGTGCCGATGGCCAGAGGCAGGGCCAGCAATGCCGCCGCGCCCAGCATGACCACCTTGATCAGAAATCCCCAGCGCCGCACGTAGCGCACCACAAAGATGCATGCCAGCATGGCGATGATGCCCGCGCCGTAATAGATGGCCTGCTGGATGCCGCGCGAGGTGCCCGCGCCGCGGTCGGTGGTGTAGAGGATGAGCACGCCCAGCGCGCACAGGAAGTTGGCAATGGCCAGCAGCAGCTTGTCGGCGGGGAAAAAGCGCGGCACCCACATCGTGGACAGACGGATGAGCACCGGCACGATCACCGCCAGCGCGAAGCCCTCCCATTCCAGCTCGCCGTTAAAGGATACCAGCAGAAACGCGGTGAAGAAAAACAGCATGATGGCCGAGACCAGCATGCGGTCCGGACGGCGGCGCTGCCGGCGTGCGGACTGCGCGGCCCTGCGCGCCTCGGCGCGGGCCTGGGAACGTCTGCTCATCGTCCGCGTCCTCCCCCGAAGTACTTGTCCCACACCTTGCGCTTGGCTCGCTCGGCCTCATCGTGGCCCACATAGGCGCTGCGGGGCGGAGCGGCGGCATCGGTCAGGTCCTCGTCCATCTCGTCGCCGAAATAGGCCAGGTCCTCCCAGTCGGCGTCGCTGTGCGGGCTGGGGGCGTAAGGCCAGTCGCCGTCCTCCATCCGGGTCCCATCGGGCAGATCCGGGCCTTGCGCCTCGTCAGGCGGAGCGGCGTTTTCCGGCGTTTCCTCTGCTTCCCTATCCTCCGGAACTGCGGGCGCCCGCTCCCCGGCGGGCCGCATGAAGATGCTGTCGTCGCGCACGGGCGGCTCGGCTTCCTCCACGTCCGCGCCGTCCTCCTCCTGTCCGTCCCGGGCGGCGGCATTCTGCAGGGCCGCCTGCTGCATCAGCCATTGCTGATAGGCCTGCTGCTGCCAGAGCTGCTGCTGCATCATATACTGCTGCTGCGCCATCCACTGCTGCATGGCCTGCCGCTGCGCCATGGCGGCGGCCTGCGCCTGTTTGAGCAGGGATTCCAGCAGGCCGTCCTCCTCATCGTGCTGGATGCGCAGGTGCGCCTTGACTTCGTCTACCGTGACGGCCATGGTCAGGCGTCTTCGCCTTCGCGGGCGGCGGCCATGAGGCCGGCAGTGCGCAGGGCCGCGAGCAGGGCGTTGAAGTTATCCTTCAGCGCGGCGACGGTCGTGGCCTCGCTGTCGGCGATGTAGGGCATC
>OHAV01000909.1_pt1 | contig 10563 bp, 6 predicted proteins | sample 1577271 | NCBI WGS metagenome assembly OHAV01 (sample SAMEA3879537, study PRJEB24766) | human gut metagenome | biome: human-associated habitat; feature: feces | place: USA | collected 1985/1987 | reverse complement strand
CCAATCAGCTGTCCGGCGGCGAGCAGCAGCGGGTGGCCATCGCCCGGGCCCTGGCGGCGGGCAGCCGGGTGATCCTGGCCGACGAGCCCACCGGCAGTCTGGACAGCGACAACGGGCGGATGATCGTGGAGACCCTCCAGCGGCTGGCCCACCAGGAGGAGCGCTGCGTCATCGTGGTGACCCACGATCCCAAGGTGGCCGAGGCCGCCGATATCCGGCTGCATATGCAGGACGGAAAGCTCAGCGGGGAAGAAGCATAAAGCCGAACCCCCTGTATCCCATGGGATACAGGGGGTTCGGGCAGCTTGCAGCCTGCGGGCGGCAAACTCTGCGAGGCTTTTGGGAAAAGCCATCTGTTCAGGATTCGCCGAATTCCCGGGTCAGGTCCCGGTCCAGCAGGGTGCGCAGCTCCGCCATGGGGTCCGCGCCGCAGTAGAGGATGCGGTGCACCGCCTGGCAGATGGGCAGCTCCACGCCATAGCGCTCCCCCAGCAGCACCAGGGCCTCCACGGTGTAGTACCCCTCCGCCAGGTCCGTGTAGGTCTCTCCCCGGATGAAGGACTCGCCGAACTGCCGGTTGTGGCTGTACCGGGAGAACACCGTGGCCTCATAGTCCCCCAGGTGGCACAGCCCATAGGCCGAAAGCTGGCTGCCGCCCATGGCCTGGATGAGACGGGCCACCTCCCAGGTGCCCCGGCTCATCAGGGCCCCCTTCAGGCTGGACAGGCCCTTGCCGTCTAAAAATCCGGCGGCGATGCCCACCACGTTTTTGGCGGCGGCCCCCACCTCGTTGCCGATGAGGTCCTCCCCATAGTAAAAGCGGATCAGGTCGCTGGAGAAGGACCGCACCAGCAGGCGCTTCACGTCCTCCCGGCTGCTGTCGATGACCATGCAGTTGGGGATGCCCCGGTAAAACTCCTGCACATGGCCCGGGCCCAGCCACACCGCCACGGCGTTGGAGGGGTCCAGATTCTCCTGGGCGATCTGGCTCAGGCGGCGGCCCGTTCCCTGCTCCAGGCCCTTCATGCACAAAACGAAGATCTTATCCCGCAGGGTCAGGGGCCGCAGCTGGTCCATCAGGCCCTGGAGTCCCTGGGAGCCGATGGAGATCACCACGATCTCCGCCTGCCGGACGCAGGACAGGTCCGTGGACAGCCGGATGCTTTCCGGCAGCTCCAGCAGGTCGTTGCGGCGGGCGGCAAGAAAGCGCTGCATATGCCGGGAGCCGGGGCGGCCATACAAGGTGACGGCGTGGCCGGTGCGGTCCAGATACCAGGCGATCAGCGAGCCCCAGCGCCCGCAGCCGATGACGGTGATGCGCATATAAAAATCCCTCCTGCGGCATGATAACATCTTGTTTATCATGCCACAGGAGGGGTTCTTTTGCAAGTTAATTTTCTGTGACGCGGAGCTTCCGGGCATAGGCCAGGGTCTGCTTCAGGGCGCTGTCGTGGGGCACCGCCGCCAGGTGGAGCTTGTGGGCATAGGCCAGCAGCTCCCGGAAGCGGCTGTCCGGCGTGAGACCGGCGGCGATGAGGTCCGCCCCGGTGACCTGGGGCCGGGCCATCAGCTCCCGGTACAGGGCCAGGCGCTGCCGCAGCCAGGGCTCCGTATCCTCCCAGGGCCACAGGCTATGGGTGCCCCGGCCGTCTGCCGAGGCCAGAAGGATCAGGTCCTCTGGCTCTATGGACCGGTCAAACATCCGGTTGCTGGCCTTGACGGAGGCGTCGGCCCCCACCAGGGCGTTGGGCTTCATGTGCAGCTGCACCATGTTTCGCACATAGGCCGCCGCCTTGTCCCCCACGATGCGCCGCACCAGGGCGTCCGCCAGGGGCACCCCCGCCGACTCGTGGTCATAGGCGTGGATGCGGCCCCGGACATACTCGGTGGCGGCCGGTTTGCCCAGATCATGGCACAGGGCCGCCAGCATAAAGGGAAAGGGCTGCCGGGCCCGGCTGCGCAGAGCCGCCGCCTGGTCCAGCACCAGCATGGTGTGGGTCCAGACGTCCCCCTCCCGGTGAAATCTCGGCTCCTGGGGCACGCCCATCAGGGCCTCCACCTCCGGGAACCAGTGGGACAGCTGGCCCATGTCCCGCAGGGTCTCGAAAAACAGCGAGGGGCGCTCCGCCTGAAGCAGGGCTTTGCGCAGCTCCCCCTCCACCCGCTCCGGCGGCAGGGCGGACAGGTCGATGCCCCGGCACAGGGCGATGGTCTCCGGGGCCGCGGTGAACCCGAACCGGGCGGCAAACTGGGCCCCCCGCAGCACCCGCAGAGGGTCCTCCGGAAAGGTCCGGTCATCCACGTGCCGCAGCACGCCCCGGCGCAGGTCCCGGAGGCCGCGGAAATGGTCCAGCACCCGGCCCGTCAGCACGTCCTCCATCAGGGCGTTGATGGTGAAGTCCCGCCGCCGGGCGGCCTGCTCCGTGCCCAGAAAGGGGTCCACGGTCACGTCGAAATCCCGGTGGCCCCGGCCAATGGCCCGCTCCCGCCGGGGCATGGCGATATCCAGGCCATAGCCCTTCAGGCCGTAGATCCCGAAGCTGGCCCCCATCTCCAGGCGGCCTCCCAGGCCGTCTAAGATCTCCTCCAGCTGTTGGGGAGTCAGGCCGTGGACCTCGATGTCCACGTCGGTGTTCTCCCGGCCCAGCAGACGGTCCCGGACGAAGCCCCCCACATAGTAGGCCCGGCCTCCCAGGGCGGCGGCCTGCCGGGCGATGGCCCGGGCGGCCTCCATATCCCGGGCCGGGTCTCCGCGGCCGGTCATCGCTTCTGCCGCCGGGCCAGGCGGTGGTCGATCCACACCAGCACATAGCCCAGGGCCAGGAAGGCTGCGGCCATGGCCAGGAAGATCAGCAGCACCTTGCCCCAGCCCAGAGCGTCCACGTCCATTAAGGGGTAGGGGTACGGCGAGCCGTTGTAAAACCGGAAGCTGCTGACCCGGGCCCGGATCATGGTGTATACGAAGTAGGCCGCCGGGAAAATACCCCACAGGAAGGGTTCAAACCGGCGATAGTGCCCCTTTTCGTCAAACAGCAGCCAATCCAGCACCGTCAGCAGCGGGGCGGCGGTGTGGAGCAGGTGGTTGGTAATCAGCTGGGTGGGGCCCATGTTGAAGTCCCCGGCGGCCAGGAACAGGTGGAAGGTGATGCCCGTGATGGCCATGGCCATCACCAGGGCTCCCTTGCACACCGGCAGCCAGGTGTCCCCCCGGCGGAGGGTGCGGACGGCGGCTCCGGCAAAATACACGGCGCACAGGATGTTGCTCATCAGGGTGAAGTATTGCAGGGCGGCCAGGTTCAGCCTTCCGCCGAAGAAGCCGCATTGCAGCACCACCCCCACGGCGGCGCACAGGGCGGTCAGGATATGCACGGCCGCAGCAGCGGCCCTGGAACGAATGGGCATAGCAAAATTCTCCTTTTTCGAAAGCGCTGCGGGCCGGTACAGGCAGCGCCTATACCGGCCCGGGAACAGGTGGGGTCACTGCTGGCTCTGCTGCCAGCGCCAGGAATCCCGGCACATATCCGCCAGGTCCTTTTCCGCGTGCCAGTGCAGCAGGCGGGCGGCCTTGTCCGTGGCGGCATAGCAGGTGGGCAGGTCCCCGGGGCGGCGGGGGCCGATGCGGTGGGGCACCGCCACGCCGTTGACCCGCTGGAAGGTCTCCACGATCTCCAGCACGCTGCTGCCCCGTCCGGTGCCCAGGTTGATGGCCTCCCAGCCCGGATGGCTCCGGGAGTAGTCCAGAGCCGCCGCATGGCCCCGGGCCAGGTCCACCACATGGATATAGTCCCGGACGCCGGTGCCGTCAGGGGTGGGATAGTCGTTGCCGAACACCGTCAGCTCCCGGCGGATACCGGCGGCGGTCTGGGTGATATAGGGCATGAGGTTGTTGGGGATGCCGTTGGGCAGCTCGCCGATGAGGCCGCTTTCGTGGGCCCCCACGGGGTTGAAGTACCGCAGGCACACCGCCGCAAGAGAAGGGTCCGCCTTGGCGGCGTCCCGCAGGATCTGCTCGATCATCAGCTTGGTCCAGGCGTAGGGATTGGTGCAGCCGCCGGTGGGCATATCCTCCCGGCAGGGGGCCTCCGCATTGCCGTACACCGTGGCGGAGGAGCTGAAGATCAGCCGGTGGACCCCGTGGTCCGCCATCACCTCCAGCAGGGCCAGGGTGGTGTCCAGGTTGTTCCGGTAATAGGCCAGGGGCTTCTGCACGGACTCGCCCACAGCCTTGTATCCGGCCAGGTGCACCGCCGCAGCGATGTCATGGGCCCGGAACACCCGGTCCAGGGCCTGCCGGTCCGACACGTCCATCCGATAGAACACCGGGGCCCGGCCGGTGATTTTTTCGATGCGCTCCGGCACGTCCGGGCGGCTGTTGGACAGGTCGTCGGCGATGACCACGTCATAGTCCCGCTGCAGCAGCTCCACCGCGATGTGGGACCCGATGAACCCGGCTCCGCCGGTAAGCAGTACGGTTTCCTTCATGATGCTTCCTCCCGAATCCCGTGGTTTACTGCGGCGTCTGGCGCACAACGGCGGAGAACCGGTACACGCCGGTGCCGTCGTACAGCGGGGCCGTCAGCTGCTGGGCCAGGCCGCTGTGACGGTGGACATAGTACAGGGGGATGACCCAGCCGTCCTCCACCAGCATGGCCTCGGCGTCCTCCAGATAGGCGTCCCGGACCTCCACATGGCCGGAGGCGTCCGCCGCCCGCAGCAGCATGTCATAGGCGGTGGAATAGAAGTACCCATTGCCGCTTTCCCACAGGGACAGCAGGCCCGAGGCATCGCCCCGGTCGGCGGTGACGGTGGTCAGTGCCACCATAAACTCGCCCTGGTTCAGGGCGTCCGCCAGCTCCTGGGCCGTGGCCCCCCGCAGGATGGCGATGAGCCCCAGCTTCTGCTTCCAAGCGTCCTGGACAGCGGCGGCGGTCTGGGCTGCCGTCTCGTCGGTGCTGTCATACAGCAGGGTGATCTGCCCGGCGGCCTTCACGCCGCCTGCCTCCTCCAGCAGGGTCCTGGCCTGCTGGCACAGGGCCTCGTAGTTATCGGGCTCATTGTCGATGAGACTGCCGCTGCCCTGGCGGAAGTCGCCGCCCATGGTGTTGCGCAGCCCCGGGGGGACAATGCCCTGGGCGGGGTCCAGAGGCTGGTCCTCCGTCAGCGCGTTCCGGTCGATGGCCAGGGCCAGGGCCCGGCGCAGGGACTCGCTTTCCAGACTGCCGGTCCGCTGGTTCAGCAGCAGCAGGGTGGTCTGGGGATAGGGATCGGAGGTGTCGCCCTCCGGCAGGTTCATGGCAAAGTCCACGTCGCCGCCGGACAGCAGGTCCGCCCGGGTCTGGCCGTCCGTCTCGAACCGGAACTCCAGCACGTCCGGCCCCAGGCGGCGGGCGTCATAGTACCCGTCGGCCGCCTGGGCGGTGAGGCCCGTCTCGTTCCAGCCGGTGGCCCGATAGGGGCCGTCGGTCAGCAGGGTCTCGGAGTGCAGGGACCAGTCCTCCCGCTCCGCCGCGTCGCTGCGCACCGGCATGGTGGCCGTCCCGGCGCAGACATCCGTCAGGAAATAGGCGCACTTATAGGAGAGCTTCACCACGAAGGTGAAGTCGTCCGGGGCGGACACCTGAAGAAGGCTTCCGTCCTGCTTGGCCTGCACCTGGTCAAAGCCCGCCACCATGTTCAGCAGGGCCGCATGGGGGGAGCCGGTGGCCGGGTCCGCCAGCCGCTGCCAGGCATAGACAAAGTCGTGGGCGGTGACGGTCTGCCCGTCGGACCAGCGGACGTTCTGCCGCAGGGTGAAGGTATAGGTCTCGGTGCCGTCCAGGTTGTCCTCCACGGTGTAGGATTTGGCGGCGGCGTAAACCGGCTGGATGCCGCCGTCCTCCCCCCGGGAGAGCTTCATGAGATTTTCAAACAGGTGGGCCACCACCGTGCGCTCAGCGTCGGAGGAGGCCATGGCGGGGTCCAGGGTGGCCGGGGCGGCGTCCAGGCACACCCGCAGGGTCATGGTGTCCCGCGGCTGGGCGCAGCCGGTCAGGGCCAGCATGCACAGCACCAGCACCAGGGCCATGTACCGTATCCGTCGTTTCATAGGGGCCACGCTCCTTACTTTGATTTGGGCTCCGCAGGGGTCACCCGGCCGTCCTCCTCCAGGGTGGCGGGGATGATCTGGCTGCGGGTGTTGCGGGCAATGTCGTCCAGCCGCATGCGGGAGGGGAAGTCCGACAGCAGGGTATAGGCCACGCCGTGCCTTTTGGCCCGGCCGGTGCGGCCGATGCGGTGGATGTAATATTCGTTCTCCTCGGGCACCTCGAAGTTGAACACCGCGTCCACGTCGTCCACGTCGATGCCCCGGCTGGCCACGTCCGTGGCCACGAACACATGGAGCTGTCCGTCCCGGAAGCGGGCCATGACCTCCTCCCGCTTGCGCTGGGGGATGTCGCCGTGGATACACTGGGCGTCCAGCCCCCGCAGCTGCAGGAACTTGGTCAGCCGCTCGGTGGAGCCCTTGGTGTTGCAGAAGCAGATGACCCGGTCCAGCTGCTGGGCGCGGATGATGGAGGCGATGGCGTCCACCTTCTTGTCAGACGGCACCTCGATGCGGTATTGCAGGATATCGGGCTTGTTTTCCCGGGTGGCCTGGACGGTGATCTCCTCCGGGTCCCGCTGATACACCCAGGAGATGTCCATGACCTCCCGGGAGATGGTGGCGGAGAACATCCCCAGATTCTTCCGATGGGGGATCTTGTCCAGAATCCGGGTCACATCGTGGATAAAGCCCATGTCCAGCATGCGGTCCGCCTCGTCCAGGACCACGGTCTGCACCTGGCCCAGGGTGACGGTGCGGCGCTTCATATGGTCGGACAGGCGGCCCGGGGTGGCCACCACGATCTGGGGCCGCCGCTTCAGGGCGTTGATCTGTTTGCCGATGGGCTGGCCGCCGTACAGGCACACCAGGCGGACCCCCTCATGGCACACGGCGATCTGGCGCATTTCGTCGGTGATCTGCATGGCCAGCTCCCGGGTGGGGGCCAGGATCACCGCCTGGACTTCCTCACTTTCCGGGTCGATGCGCTCGATGATGGGGATGCCGAAGGCCATGGTCTTGCCGGTGCCGGTGGGGGCCTTGGCGATGACGTCCTTCCCCTCCAGCATGGGGGGGATGCACCCGGCCTGGACGGGGGTGCTGATCTCATATCCCTTGTTCCTTATGGCGCGCATGGTGGCCTCGGACAGGCCGAAGCTGTCAAAGGGCGCGCCCTGTGTAAATTCCATAGCAGTTTCCTCGTTTTCTATATATTCAGCCAGGATACATTATACCATATCTGTCAATATGTCCCCGTACTGCTCCAGCAGCCACCAGGTGATCCGGGCCGTCAGCCCCCACAGGGGATGCGGCAGCCCCTCATACACCGGCACCTCCATGCGCCCGGCCTGCCAGGGATATCCGGCGGAGGCTCCCACCCGGTCATAGGGGAAGTCCGGCCCGATCTCCGGCCGCAGGGGATAGCGGTAGATGGCCGGGGGATGGGCCGCCAGCCAGGACAGGGGCGCCGTGAAGGTGTCCTGCACCTCGTCGGGGCTGGGGTGCAGCACCGCCGCCGGGTCCACCCGGCCCAGCACCGGATACATCAGCCCCTCGGACCGCAGGTACAGAAAGTCCAGGTCCCCGAAAATCTCAATGGCCTCCGCCGGAAGGCCCAGTTCCTCGAAGGTCTCCCGCAGGACGCACTGCCGGGGCGTCTCCCCGGCCTCCATCCGCCCGCCGGGGAAGCACACCTCCCCGCTGTGGTGGTGCAGCTTCGCCGGGCGCACCTCATATAAAAGGCTCAGCCCCCGGGGCGTTTCCACCAGGGGCACCAGCACCGCGTATTCCCCCCGTGCCTGCTGCAGGGTGGTGCGGTGGGCCGCTATTCTGCGCCGCAGCGCCTGTTCATCCATGCTTTCTCCCCCTTTTCACCACCACTATAACACATTCCGGCCCGAAGAAAAAGCAAAATCCATAAAAACGCCGGAATTCGCAAAAAGTTCTTGCAATTGAAAAAATCAGGGCATATAATGTAAAGGTTGAGAGATTTGCTATGCAAAAGCATAGCAAAAAATAGAATGTGCCATTCCCTCGCCCCTTCGGGGCAACCGGGAATGATGCACAAAACTTCATGCACAGAAGGGTTTGCCTGTTTTCGTGGTGCGCCGCACAGTGCATGAATTTTGCTATGCAAAAGCATAGCAAAACAAGAAATGTGCCATTTCCTCGCCCCTGTGGGGCAACCGGAAATGATGCACAAAAACTTCATGCACTAACATTTGCGCATTTTCGTGGTGCAGTGCTCACGCATGAAGTTTTATACCCAAAAGAAAGGGGTTTTACCTTTGCAGAACGAAAAACTGAGAAACGTAGCCATTATCGCCCACGTGGACCACGGCAAGACCACCCTGGTGGACCAGATGCTCAAGCAGGGCGGCGTGTACCGCGAGAACCAGGAGACGGTGGAGCGGGTCATGGACTCCAACGATCTGGAGCGTGAGCGGGGCATCACCATCCTGGCCAAGAACACCGCCATCCAGTATGGCGACACCAAGATCAACATCGTGGACACCCCGGGCCATGCCGACTTCGGCGGCGAGGTGGAGCGCATCCTGAAGATGGTCAACGGCGTGATCCTGCTGGTGGACGCCGCCGAGGGCCCCATGCCCCAGACCCGCTTCGTCCTCAGCCGGGCGTTGGAGCTGGGTCACCGGGTCATCGTGGTGGTCAACAAGATCGACCGGCCCGACCAGCGCATCCATGAGGTCATCGACGAGGTGCTGGAGCTGCTGCTGGACCTGGACGCCACCCCGGAGCAGCTGGACTCCCCCATGCTGTTCTGTTCCGCCCGCCAGGGCGTCGCCTCCTACTCCCCCGACGTGCCGGGCACGGACCTCAAGCCCCTGTTCGACACCATCCTCAGCTATATCCCCGCCCCGGAGGCGGACCTGGACCAGCCCTTCCAGATGCTGGTGTCCGCCATCGACTATAACGAGTTCGTGGGCCGCATCGCCATCGGCCGCGTGGAGCGCGGCGTCCTGAAGCAGAATCAGGAGATCGCCGTGTGCAACTATCACGACCCCGACGCCCCGGCCAAGAAGGCCAAGGCCGTGTCCATGTACGAGTTCCAGGGCCTGGGCAAGCAGCCCATCACCGAGGCCACCGCCGGCAACATCATCGCCATGTCCGGCATCGGCGACATCACCATCGGCGACACCATCTGCGCCCCGGAGTGCGTGGAGCCTCTGCCCTTTGTGAAAATTTCCGCCCCCACCATGGAGATGACCTTCTCCGTCAACGACTCTCCCTATGCCGGCCGCGAGGGCAAGTTCGTCACCTCCCGCCAGCTGCGGGACCGCCTGTTCCGGGAGACCCTGAAGGACGTGTCCCTGCGGGTGACGGAGATCGACGGCGCCACCGACGCCTTCAACGTGGCGGGCCGGGGCGAGATGAGCCTGTCCATCCTTATCGAGACCATGCGCCGGGAGGGCTATGAGTTCCAGGTGTCTCCCCCCCGGGTCCTGTACCGCACCATCGACGGCAAGAAGTGCGAGCCCATCGAGCGGCTGGTGGCCGACGTGCCCAGCGAGTCCGTGGGCGCGGTCATCGAGAAGCTGGGCTCCCGCAAGGGCGACCTGATCGAGATGACCCCCGTGGGCAGCCGCATGAAGCTGGAGTTCCTGATCCCCGCCCGGGGCCTGTTCGGCTATCGCAACGAGTTCCTGACGGATACCCGGGGCGAGGGCATCATGGCCTCCGTGTTCGACAGCTACGCCCCCTATAAGGGCGACCTGAGCCGCCGGAACACCGGCTCCCTGGTGTCCTTCGAGACCGGCGAGTCCGTCAGCTACGGACTGTTCAACGCCCAGGAGCGGGGCGCTCTGTTCATCGGCCCCGGCGTCAAGGTGTACGAGGGCATGATCGTGGGCGTGTCCCCCAAGCAGGAGGACATCACCGTCAACGTCTGCAAGAAGAAGCACGCGACAAACACCCGTGCTTCCGGCTCCGACGACGCACTGAAGCTGACCCCGCACACCGTGCTCTCTCTGGAGCAGTCCCTCGAGTTCATCGCGGACGACGAGCTTGTGGAGATCACGCCGAAGAGCATCCGCATGCGCAAAATGGTGCTGAGCAAAGAGCTGCGCATGAAGCAGGCTGCGAAAAAGAAGTAATTTATAAACCTGACCAACGGAAAAGACACACGGAGAGCCAATGAATATCGTTATTTTGGATCTGGAGTGGAACGGTGCGTACAGCCGCCGTCTCCACGGCTTTATCAATGAGATTATCGAGTTCGGCGCTGTCAAGCTCGATGCACAACTGAATATCACAGACCGGTTTTCCTGCTTTGTCAAACCGCAGGTGACAAAAAAGATCAGCGCGATTATCTCGGACCTCACCAACATTACGGATGCGAATCTTTTGGACGCACGCCCGTACATGCAGGTGATGAGCCGCTTCAAAAAATGGGCGGGCGACTGCGTGATTGCCACGTGGGGCACGTCGGACATTCTGGCGTTGATTGAAAACTGCCGCTATTT
>OHAV01000904.1_pt1 | contig 10633 bp, 3 predicted proteins | sample 1577271 | NCBI WGS metagenome assembly OHAV01 (sample SAMEA3879537, study PRJEB24766) | human gut metagenome | biome: human-associated habitat; feature: feces | place: USA | collected 1985/1987 | reverse complement strand
AAGTTCGTCACCACCCTGCAAGTGAACGTGGAGCAGCGCGGCGTGGAGTTCGTGCCGGGAACCGGCAAGTCGCCCCGTACCGCACAGACACAGGAAACCAAAGGCGACACATCGAAAAGTCAGGCGCAGGGCGGGGAAAATGCCGCACAGACCAAGAAGGAGCAACGCCGCAACACGTGGACGAACGAGGACGGCAGCATCCGCCCCATCAGCAAATGGAGCGGCGTGAGCTTCACCGACCAGCAGAAAGCCGACTATGTGGCGGGTAAAGCCGTGAAGCTGGAGAACGTGACCGACAAGCAGGGCTTCCATGCCACGATGTATATCAAGTTCAACCCGGAGAAGGGACGCCCGTACCGCTACGACACGAACCCTGACAATGCACAGCAGGTTGCTCCGTCCAACGAGAGCCGCACGCAGGTGGCGGTGAACAACGATGGCAAGACCAACGAGGCTACAAAGAATCTGAGAGAGCCGTTGCAGAAAGGTCAGACCAACCCGAAGGACGCCCGCCAGCAACAGCAGCAGGAGAAGCCGCAGAAGAAAACGGGCAAGGGCATGAAAATGTAATCCCGTGTCCGCCACTGAATCCAAAATAAAATCCAAAGTATCAACAAAAAAGAAGAAGACATGAAGACAATCATTGCAGAAAAGCCCTCCGTGGCACGTGAAATCGCCCGCATCGTGGGCGCGACAAAGAGAGAGGAAGGATATTTCGAGGGAGGCGGTTATGCCGTGACATGGGCATTCGGACACCTCGTTCAGCTTGCCATGCCCGACGGCTACGGCGTGCGCGGATTTGTCCGTGACAACCTCCCGATTATTCCCGACACATTCACGCTCGTCCCCCGTCAGGTCAGGACGGAGAAAGGTTACAAGCCCGACAGCGGCGTGGTGTCGCAGATAAAAGTCATCAAAAGACTGTTCGACACAAGCGAACATATCATCGTGGCGACCGATGCCGGACGCGAGGGAGAGCTTATCTTCCGCTACCTCTACCACTATACGGGTTGCACCACTCCTTTCGTGCGCCTGTGGATCAGCTCTCTCACCGACAAAGCTATCCGCGAGGGACTGCGGAAACTCGAAGACGGCAGCAAATACGACAACCTCTACCTCGCCGCCAAAGCGCGGAGCGAATCCGACTGGCTCGTGGGCATCAACGGCACACAGGCGTTATCCATCGCCGCCGGACACGGCACGTATTCCGTGGGGCGGGTGCAGACACCAACGTTGGCTATGGTATGTGAACGCTACTGGGAGAACCGCCGCTTTACGTCCGAAGCATTCTGGCAGCTCCATATCGCAACGGACGGTTGCGACGGCGAAGTCGTGAAATTCTCATCCTCCGAGAAATGGAAAGAGAAAGAACCGGCGATGGAACTATATAATAAGGTAAAGGCGGCAGGTTGCGCCACTGTCACGAAAGCCGAGCGCAAGGAGAAGACGGAGGAAACTCCCTTGCTCTACGACCTGACCACGCTCCAGAAAGAAGCCAACGCCAAGCACGGCTTCACGGCGGAACAGACGCTTGAAATCGCGCAGAAACTCTACGAAAAGAAGTTGATAACCTATCCGAGAACGGGAAGCCGCTACATCCCCGAAGACGTGTTTGCCGAAATTCCCAAACTGCTCGCTTTCATCGGCACACAGCCCGAATGGAAAGACAAGGTGCGGGCAAAAGCCGCCCCGACACGCCGCAGCGTGGACGACGGCAAGGTGACAGACCACCATGCCCTGCTCGTCACGGGTGAGAAACCGCTCTTCCTCTCCAAAGAGGACAATACCATCTATCAGATGATTGCCGGGCGCATGGTCGAGGCATTCTCTGAGAAATGCGTCAAGGATGTGACCACTGTCACGGCGGAATGTGCCGGAGTGGAGTTTACCGTAAAAGGCAGCGTCGTGAAGCAAACCGGATGGCGTGCCGTCTATGGCGAGGAAAAAGAGGAAATTACCATCCCCGGCTGGCAGGAAGGCGACACGCTGACACCGAAAGGCTCGTCCATTACCGAAGGAAAGACCAAACCCAAGCCGCTGCATACCGAAGCCACCCTGCTCTCGGCAATGGAAACGGCGGGCAAGGAAATTGAGGACGACGCACTGCGGCAGGCGATGAAGGACTGTGGCATCGGTACTCCCGCCACACGCGCCTCCATCATCGAAACGCTTTTCAAGCGCGGTTACATGGAACGCTGCAAGAAGTCGCTTGTTCCCACCGAAAAAGGACTTGCCCTCAATTCCGTCGTCAAGACGATGCGCATCGCCGATGTTGCCATGACGGGCGAATGGGAAAAGGAGCTGGCGCGTATCGAGCGCGGGGAACTGTCCGACGACACCTTCCGCAAGGAGATAGAGGCGTACACACGTGAGATAACCTCCGAACTGATCTCGTGCGACAAGCTCTTCGGCAGCCGTGACTCCGGCTGCGCGTGTCCCAAGTGTGGCACGGGCAGGATGCGGTTCTACGGCAAGGTGGTACGCTGCGACAACACGGAGTGCGGACTGCCCGTGTTCCGGCTGAAAGCGGGACGCACCCTGTCCGACGATGAAATCAAAGACCTGCTCACCGAAGGGCATACCAAGCTGCTCAAAGGGTTCAAGAGCAAACAGGGCAAGAGTTTCGATGCTGTTGTCGCCTTTGACGGGGAATATAACACGACTTTTGTGTTCCCGGAGGCTAAAAAGGACAAGAAATTTTCAGGACGGAAGAAATAGTATTAACTTTGCCACTTGTTCAGAGTAATGAATTGTTCTTCGATACCGGATTACACTCATACTTTGGATTTAGTGGTGGCACTCGGAGGGATACCGAGTGCCTTTTTCTTCCTTTTTCCAACCGATTATCCCGTTAATTATCAATCCGCTAAATCCAAAGTAATGAACAACAAGAAGAAAAACGAGGGTCAGACCGACTTTTCCTATTACGGTCTGTACCTGCTGGACTATCTCCGCACGAACAAGTTTGAACAGGCTGACGACACCGCTTTCATACGGGAACGGGCCGACCGTGCCGCCGAAACGTATGAGAGGGCACGGCTTGAAGGCTATCCCGCCGATGGTGCGCAGGAACTGGCGATGGACACGCTGCTGCGCGGGCTGCATTATTCCCGTTACGCCATCCTCCGCGAAGTCGTGGAAAACGAGTTTGCCGATGAAGTGCCGGAAGAGAAGCGTGAAGCCTTTGTCCTGAAACTGCTGCCGCTTGTCGGCAACGTGTTCTCCGTCTATGACCTCTCGGATGACAATTTCGCCCTGTCTTCCGATTACGACCTGCTCTACACGGAGCTGACGGGAGCAACCGTCCTTTACTTAGACGAATATGGCGTTTAACCGCAAACAGAAACTGCGGGACAACATCGAGGCGATACGGACGGCATTCATCCTTGACAGGGAAAATAGGACAGCGACAACCGAAGAGCGTGCCATACTTCAAAGGTACTGCGGTTTCGGCGGTCTGAAATGTATCCTCAACCCTGCAAAGGAACTGACGGATGCCGTCCGGTGGGCGAAATCCGACCTCGAACTGTTCGCCCCGACGGTGGAGCTGCACAGGCTTATCCGTGAGAACAGCAAGGACGAAACAGAGTACAAGCGGTTTGTGGATTCGCTGAAAGCGTCCGTGCTGACCGCTTTCTACACCCCCAAAGAGATAACCGACACCATCGCGGACGTGCTGGCAGATTACAGCGTCCGCCCCGCCCGTATGCTCGAACCGTCGGCAGGTGTCGGCGTGTTCGTGGATTCCATGCTGCGGCACAGCCCCAATGCGGATGTGATGGCTTTCGAGAAGGATCTGCTCACGGGTACAATCTTGAGGCATCTCTATCCCGACCAGAAAATGCGCACCTGCGGTTTTGAGAAAATCGAAAGACCGTTCAACAATTATTTCGACTTGGCGGTGTCCAACATTCCGTTCGGTGACATTGCCGTGTTCGACGCGGAGTTTCAGCGGAGCGACTCTTTCGGCAGACGCTCCGCCCAGAAAACCATCCACAACTATTTCTTTCTCAAAGGACTGGATGCCGTGCGTGACGGCGGTATCGTGGCGTTCATCACCTCGCAAGGGGTATTGAATAGCACCAAGACCTCCGTGCGTAACGAGCTGTTCAGTCAGGCCAATCTGGTATCCGCGATACGCCTGCCCAACAACCTGTTCACGGACAACGCGGGCACGGAGGTGGGCAGTGACCTGATTGTCCTGCAAAAGAACCTCAGCAAGAAGGAAATGTCGCAGGACGAGCGGCTGATGACCGTGATACAGACGGACACGAAAACCGCCCTGACCGACAACGCCTATTTCATCCACCACCCGGAACGCATCGTGCATACGATGGCGAAACTTGACACAGACCCCTACGGGAAGCCCGCTATGGTTTATCTGCACGAGGGCAAGGCAGCAGGCATCGCCGGGGATTTGCGCCGTATGCTCGACGAGGATTTCCATTACAGGCTTGCCATGCGCTTGTATTCGGGTTCAATCCGGCAGGCAGGAACGGAAGAAAAAGTTGCCGTTCAAAATAAAGTAGAGCGTCCTGCCATAAAATTGGAAACAGTATCCTCGGCGCAGACGGTGGAAACTCCGACAGAAAAGCCGCAACCCGCAGATGAAAAGCCGGAGATAGAACCGCGCCCGCAATATTCCGCAGGCGTGCAGCTCACCCTGCTTGACCTCTGGGGGATGACGGAAGAGGTCAGCCAACCGAAAACCTCCAAAAAGAAAAAGACGGTGAAAAAGGCAGTTACGGCAAAGTCCACTCCGCCCAAACCGAAAGTCACGGTTACACCGACAGCTCCAACTGCAAAACCCGCAATGGAGAATAAGGAGGTGAAAGCGGAGAACACCGCCAAGCCTGCCGACCCGGACGACATCTATGCCACACTGGACTGGGATACCAATCCTCCCATCAACGGTTTCTATGAAATGATGATGGGTTTGACGCCGGAGCGTAGGAAAGAACTTCGGGAACTGGCAAGGCAGCATAACGAGAAACAAGTGGCGGAAAAGACGGAAGTGAAAGCCGTGCCGGAAACTTCCCGTGAGCAGCCACGACAGGAGGAAACACAGCCGGAGGCAGTCGCCGCACCTGCCGTTACAGATACCCCATCGGAAGCGGTGGGGACTTTCCTTTTCCCCGACATCGAAGCGGAAAAGCCGAAGGAGGAAGTCGTGGACCTTTCTCCGCGTGCCTACCACCGCACGCCGGAGATGCACCTGCGCGAAGGGTCGCTGGTGGCTGACCGGGGGCGTCATAACATCGGCTACCTGAAAGACATCACGCCATACGGGGCGACATTCCAGCCGCTCGACCTGAAAGGATACCAGAAGGAAAAGGCGTTGTTGTATGTGTCGCTGCGTGACGCCTACGAGCGTCTGTACCGTTATGAATCGCTCCGGCGCGAGGCAAATGTTCCGTGGCGAGAGCATCTGAATACCTGTTACGATGAGTTTGTCATGCGCTACGGCAACCTCAACGCCAAGCAGAACGTGAAGTTAGTGATGATGGATGCGGGCGGGCGCGACATCCTTTCGCTGGAACGGATGGAAAACGGAAAGTTCGTCAAGGCGGACATCTTCGAGCATCCTGTTTCCTTCGCGGTGGAGAGCCATGCCAACGTAGGCTCTCCCGAAGAAGCCCTGTCTGCGTCGCTCAACAAATATGGTACGGTCAATCTCGACTATATGCGGGAGATAACCGACAGCACGGCGGAGGATTTGCTCACTGCCCTGCAAGGGCGCATCTACTACAATCCGCTCGTGACCGGTTACGAAATCAAAGACCGTTTCATCGCCGGAAATGTCATAGAGAAAGCGGAACGCATAGAGGCATGGATGGGTGACAATCCCGAAAATGAGCGTATGCCGGAGGTGAAGCAGGCGTTGGAGGCTCTGAAAGATGCCGAGCCGCAGCGCATCGCCTTCGAGGATCTGGACTTCAATTTCGGGGAACGCTGGATTCCGACGGGTGTCTATGCCGCCTACATGAGCCGGCTGTTCGACACGGAGGTGAAAATCGCCTATTCCGCAAGCATGGACGAGTTTTCGGTGGTGTGCGGCTACCGCACCATGAAAATCACGGACGAGTTTCTGGTGAAGGGGTATTACCGGAACTATGACGGTATGCACCTCCTAAAACACGCCCTGCACAACACCTGCCCTGACATGATGAAGTCCATCGGCAAGGACGAGCATGGCAACGACATCAAGATGCGCGACAGCGAGGGAATACAACTCGCCAACGCCAAGATTGACGAGATACGAAACGGCTTCTCCGAATGGCTCGAAGAGCAGTCGCCGCAGTTCAAGGAGCGGCTTGTGACGATGTATAACCGCAAGTTCAACTGTTTCGTGCGCCCGCGCTACGACGGCTCCCATCAGACCTTTCCCGACCTCAACCTGAAAGGGCTGGCAAGCCGGGGTATCAAGAGCGTCTATCCCTCACAGATGGATTGCGTCTGGATGTTGAAACAGAACGGCGGCGGAATTTGCGACCACGAGGTGGGAACCGGTAAGACGCTGATAATGTGCATCGCCGCGCATGAGATGAAGCGTCTGAATTTGGCACACAAGCCGATGATTATCGGGCTGAAAGCCAACGTTGCGGAGATTGCAGCCACCTATCAGGCGGCATATCCCAACGCACGTATTCTGTACGCTTCGGAGAAGGACTTTTCGACCGCCAACCGTGTGCGCTTCTTCAATAATATAAAGAACAACGACTACGATTGCGTCATCATGTCGCACGACCAGTTCGGCAAGATACCGCAGTCGCCGGAATTGCAGCAGCGCATCCTGCAAGCAGAGCTTGACACGGTGGAGGAAAACCTCGAAGTGCTACGGCAGCAGGGAAAGAACGTGTCGCGGGCGATGCTGAAAGGATTGGAGAAGCGCAAGCACAACCTTGAAGCGAAGCTGGAGAAGGTGGAACACGCCATAAAGTCACGCACGGACGACGTGGTGGATTTCAAGCAGATGGGCATCGACCACATCTTCATAGATGAGAGCCACCAGTTCAAGAATCTGACTTTCAACACGCGCCACGACCGTGTGGCGGGATTGGGAAACAGCGAGGGAAGCCAGAAGGCACTTAACATGCTCTTTGCCATACGCACCATACAGGAGCGCACAGGAAAAGACTTGGGTGCGACCTTCCTCTCCGGCACGACTATCAGCAACTCACTGACTGAATTGTACCTGCTGTTCAAGTACCTGCGCCCGAAGGAGCTGGAACGGCAGGACATAAGGTGTTTCGACGCTTGGGCGGCGATATTTGCCAAGAAGACGACGGATTTTGAATTTAACGTGACGAACAATGTGGTCCAGAAGGATCGTTTCCGCTACTTCATCAAAGTGCCGGAGCTTGCCGCCTTCTATAATGAAATCACGGACTACCGCACGGCGGAGGATGTGGGCGTTGACCGTCCTGCCAAGAACGAGATACTGCACCATATACCGCCCACGCCGGAACAGGAGGACTTCATACAGAAACTGATGCAGTTCGCCAAGACGGGCGATGCCACCTTGTTGGGCAGGCTGCCGCTTTCGGAAACGGAAGAAAAGGCGAAGATGCTCATCGCCACGGACTATGCCCGGAAAATGGCACTCGACATGCGCATGATAGACCCGAATTACGAAGATCATCCCGACAACAAAGCGAGTCACTGTGCCAAGATGATCGCGGAGTATTATCAAAAATACGACGCCCAGAAAGGCACGCAGTTCGTTTTCTCTGATTTGGGGACATACCAGCCGGGCGACGGGTGGAACGTCTATTCGGAAATCAAGCGCAAACTGACGGAGGACTACGGTATACCGCCAAGCGAGGTGCGCTTCATTCAGGAGTGCAAGACCGACAAGGCGCGGAAGGCGGTGATAGACGCCATGAACGCCGGGACGGTGCGTGTGCTGTTCGGCTCTACCTCTATGCTCGGAACGGGTGTGAACGCCCAGAAACGGTGTGTGGCTATCCATCATCTCGATACGCCGTGGCGACCGTCCGACTTGCAACAGCGTGACGGACGCGGAGTTAGGGCAGGTAATGAGATTGCCAAACATTTCGCCGGGAACAACGTGGATGTAATCATCTACGCGGTGGAGAAGTCACTGGACAGCTACAAGTTCAACCTCCTGCACTGCAAGCAGACTTTCATAAGCCAGCTCAAAAGCGGTGCGATGGGTGCGCGTACCATCGACGAGGGGGCAATGGACGAAAAATCGGGCATGAATTTCTCGGAATACATGGCGTTGCTCTCCGGCAATACCGACCTGTTGGACAAGGCGAAACTGGAAAAGCGGATCGCATCGCTCGAAGGGGAACGCAAGTCGTTCAACAAGGGCAAGCGTGATTCGGAGTTCAAGCTGGAGTCAAAGACCGGCGAGTTGCGCAACAACACGGCTTTCATAGATGCCATGACGGAGGACTGGAACCGCTTCCTGTCGGTGGTGCAGACCGACAAGGAGGGCAACCGCCTTAATATAATAAAGGTGGACGGAGTGGATTCCGCCGATGAGAAGGTCATCGGAAAGCGTTTGCAGGAGATAGCCAAGAATGCCACGACCGGAGGGTTGTACACGCAGGTCGGTGAACTTTACGGTTTTCCGATAAAGGTGGTGAGCGAAAGGATACTCAAAGAGGGATTGGAGTTCACCGACAACCGCTTCGTGGTCGAGGGGAACTACAAGTACACCTACAACAACGGGCATCTGGCGATGGCTGACCCGTTGGCCGCCGCCCGCAACTTCCTCAACGCGATGGAGAGGATACCCTCCATCATCGACCAGTACAAGGCGAAGAACGAGGTGCTGGAGATGGAGATACCGCAGTTACAGGAGATAGCGGGTAAGGTGTGGAAGAAGGAGGACGAGCTGAAGCAGTTGAAGTCCGAACTTGCCGCCCTTGACCGAAAAATTCAGCTGGAGCTTGCGCCACCCACGCCCGAAGTCGCAGAAAAGGAGAATGAAGGGCAACAGCTCAAGCCGGAAGCGGAAGATGTGAGGAACAGGCAGGCGCAATATCCCGAAAATGCACCGCCGCAGATACGCAGTCCGGCGGATAGTATCGTTGCCAACCATGTCATAATCGGGCGTCCGGGACTGTATGCCAAGGAGGAAACCCGGTCCAAAGGATTGAAAATATAACCTAAGGAATTTTATCTGAAGTATTAATAAGGGCTATCCCAAAAGGTCTAAAAGTAAATTTTATCCTTTCTGCAAGTATCTATAGGATGGCAACTGCATTTTTTTCTTTTTGGGCAGCCCTTATTAAAATTTATTCTTATTTTAGGTTATATACATTCATGTCCATTTATGTAAAAAATTCCTGCTGACCTTGTTTATGTCTTGTCAGTCACCATTTGCAAAACCATATTTGACCCTCAAAGAGGCTGAATTTGATAAGTAACTTGCTACATACTCATAATAAGGAGCTAAATAGAACACGAATGGGAAATACACAAATGCTAAACTAAAGAAGATATTGGCCAAAATAAACGCTATACCGAGAGAGAAACTTGATTTTTCAACTTCCTAAAACGGTGTTGTTCAAACATTTCTACTTATTTGTACTTGCCAGTTGAACCTACGCTTCCCTAATAAAATGTCTATGGTAAAAAGTTAAAAAATCCTCCCACTTTTGTTAGATATATTTTTTTGTGTAATTTTGTAATCGTTATGCGGCAGTAATAATATACATATTAATACGAGTTAGTAATCCTGTAGTTCTCATATGCTACGAGGAGGTATTAAAAGGTGCGTTTCGACAATGCATCTACTGTAGTATATTATTGCTTAATCCAAATGAATATTATAAATTTAGGAATTCTTGCTCACATTGATGCAGGAAAAACTTCCGTAACCGAGAATCTGCTGTTTGCCAGTGGAGCAACGGAAAAGTGCGGCCGTGTGGATAATGGTGACACCATAACGGACTCTATGGATATAGAGAAACGTAGAGGAATTACTGTCCGGGCTTCTACGACATCTATTATCTGGAATGGAGTGAAATGCAATATCATTGACACTCCGGGACACATGGATTTTATTGCGGAAGTGGAGCGGACATTCAAAATGCTTGATGGAGCAGTCCTCATCTTATCCGCAAAGGAAGGCATACAAGCGCAGACAAAGTTGCTGTTCAGTACTTTACAAAAGCTGCAAATCCCGACAATTATATTTATCAATAAGATTGACCGTGCCGGTGTGAATTTGGAGCGTTTGTATATGGATATAAAAACAAATCTGTCGCAAGATGTCCTGTTTATGCAAACTGTTGTCGATGGATCGGTTTATCCGGTTTGCTCCCAAACATATATAAAGGAAGAATACAAAGAATTTGTATGCAACCATGACGACGATATATTAGAACGATATTTGGCGGATAGCGAAATTTCACCGGCTGATTATTGGAATACGATAATCGCTCTTGTGGCAAAAGCCAAAGTCTATCCGGTGCTACATGGATCAGCAATGTTCAATATCGGTATCAATGAGTTGTTGGACGCCATTTCTTCTTTTATACTTCCTCCGGCATCAGTCTCAAACAGACTTTCAGCTTATCTCTATAAGATAGAGCATGACCCCAAAGGGCATAAAAGAAGTTTTCTTAAAATAATTGACGGAAGTCTGAGACTTCGA
>OHAV01000902.1_pt1 | contig 10651 bp, 8 predicted proteins | sample 1577271 | NCBI WGS metagenome assembly OHAV01 (sample SAMEA3879537, study PRJEB24766) | human gut metagenome | biome: human-associated habitat; feature: feces | place: USA | collected 1985/1987 | reverse complement strand
TTTACTGATTTCCAGATAATGCAAAGAAAGACCGATCTGCAGGCTGATCACATAGAAAAATGGAAATTCTTCCTGTTGTATATCGCATGCGAGCAGACTATATTGTTTTTCTCCTGAGAAGAGCAGAAATATCATAAACTGATGTCGTTCATCATCGCTCATCAACTGACAGATACCTTTTTGGTCTGTTACAGGCTGGCGGTCATAGAAATGAAATGCATCCACTTCTTCATTCCGGTAATAGGCAGCAAGTCGCAGATTTTGCGGACAAATCCATTTCTCATTCTGATGATATACGATTGGTTCATCCAGGAGAAAGAGGTAGGTGCATTTTGTGCGCAATTCCCGCATGTTTTCCATTGCTTCCAGAAGAAAAGCGTATTCATCCTCCATGCAGTCATTCAGACTTCGGGCAAGTGACGAAATAAACCAGGATCTACGTTGAAAACTGATCAGCTCAAGCTTCATATTGGTAATCGTACGGTTCAGCTTGTGTATCTGTTCGGTAAGACTCACTGGAGTATTTTGAATTTCCGGAAGCTGTTCCTGACAGCCGCAGGATTCTCTGACACACAGAGAAACAGGAACTCTTCGGGACAGGACATTTTTGCCGTCCAATTTATCAACAAGGTCGTATACAGCCATTCGGCCCATGAGGACTCCATCCTGCTGAATGGTTGTAAGAGGTGGTTCCATACCAGATGCACGCTCACAGTCATCAAAACCGGTGATCAGGATATCTTTTCCTACTTTGAGACCACGTTTTTCACAAACACGATAACCGGCAAATGCCATTTCGTCGTTGGCGAAGACAATAGCCTGGGCATCTGGATTATCATCGAGGAGTTTTTCAATCTGTTTATCTACAAATTCTGAATAATCACCCTGTGCGATCATCTTGGGATTGACCGGAAGATGATATTTCGCCATCATTTCAAGATAAGTATTTTTACGTTCATTAGCATCTGTATTCTGTGCAGGACCGGCTACAAAAAGTATTTTCTGACAATTGTGTTCCTGGGTCAGATGCTCCATGACCAGCTGGATGCCCTGTCTGTTGTCACAGATCAGAGAATGGCAGTTATGCGCATGGACGATCTCCGTAAGGAACACGGTAGGAATGGAATTGAATTTGCGGGCAAATTTCTCAGCAGTCTCATTTTTTAACTGCAGTCCCAGAGTTCCATAATTGATGATCAGTCCATCAAGACCTCCCATAAGACTGTAATCGTGGATGGTATTGAACTGATAATCAAAAGAATCTTTGTGAGTTCCGCCGAGCATATCTTCGAAGAAATCTTGGGTCTGCGTACCAAGGAAAAAACAGACATTTATATCGAGTTCTTTTGCTGCAGTAGCAATACCACTGATATGTTCTTTGGGAAAATAAGTATGTACGCCCCCAATAAGGATTCCAACGTTGTATCGTTTGTGTTTGTTCATGATAAGTCCTCCATGAGTAAGTTAAACGCACATTGTTTTTTGTATATTATATCAGCGTTATGTGGTAATTGCAAAACTTAATTTGTGAAAATTAGACAAACGAAAGGATTGCGAATAAATAAATAATAAAGCAAGACACATAAATCATACATAATGACCAAAAATAAATGAAATAAATTATAAAGCAAGCGTGTGATTGGCAATAAGAGTGCCAGTGGAACAGAAATCATCGAGGAACTTGGCGAGGAAGAAATCAATACAGGAGCGATGATTGTCTATACTTCTGCGGATTCGGTAATGCAGATCTGTGGAAATGAAGAGACATTTGATCTTGCCAACCTGTATCGCTGCTGTGAGATTGCCAGGGAACTGACCATGAAAGATGAGTGGCGAGTTGGCAGAGTCATTGCGAGACCGTATGTCGGAAAGAAAAAGGGTACGTTTAAGAGAACCAGCAACCGCCATGACTATGCGTTGAAACCGACTGGAAGAACAGCCTTAAATGCATTGAAGGATGCAGGTCTTGATGTGATTGGTGTTGGAAAGATCAATGATATTTTCTGTGGTGAGGGAATTACACAGACTTACCATTCAGACAGTTCTGTGCATGGCATGCAACAGACGATTGAGATTTGTAAAGAAGATTTTCATGGCCTCTGCTTTGTGAATCTGGTGGATTTTGACGCTTTGTGGGGGCATAGAAGAAATCCGGAAGGATACGGACGTGAAATTGAGAAGTTCGACAGAGGACTTGGAACTCTGATGAATGAGTTGCGAGAAGATGATCTTCTGATCCTGACTGCGGATCATGGAAATGATCCAACTTATACTGGAACAGATCATACAAGAGAATATGTACCATTTATTGCATATTCAAAGAAAATGAAAGAAACAGGAGCTATTGAGAACCAGGATACATTTGCGGTGATCGGTGCATCTGTTGCAGAAAATTTTGGAGTACAGATGCCGGAAGGCACGATTGGAAGATCAATATTGAAGGAGTTGCAGTAGGTAAATAAAACTGCTGGTGGGGAGAATATGGGCGAACAGTATTTATATCAGAAATTCCCCTTCTTAAGTCAGAAAAAAAGGAGCTGTCTGAAATATGTTTTCGGACTGCTCCTTCTTTTTACTACCTATCGAATGCCTTTGAAAGTGACAGTTTTGCGCATCCCTCGTTTCAGGAATAATTTTTTATAATTTTTGGCCTGTTTTCTTGGAACATAGACTTTCATTTTTGCAGGTGTTCCTTTAAAGGCATTTGAACCAGTGTATTTCTGCGATAATCCTGGAGATTGAATGTTCAGTGTTCTTAATTTCTTACATCCGTATAATCACTGGTGTCAGAAGCTTTTTTGAGAATCTGGGACGCAGGCAGATTGGCTGCGCTGCTGCCAGTGCTGAGATAAGAAGAGACAGTATCTGTACCATCGTCAAAAACCAGAGTTCCGGTATTTTGAGATGAAGAGGTGTCTGTATTTATAACAACGGCATATTCTCCGGAAACAGTCTGTCCTGGTGAGCCTTCAACAGCATCTGCTGATACAGAAAAACAGCAGAACAGACCTGTGAACAGAAAACCGATTCCCATAGAGAGAGGAAAAAATTTTTTCTTTTTCATAGGGTTCCTCCAGTTTTATCTCAGTCGAGAAGACTCCCACCTCTTTCAGGTGGTGAGTAATAGCAAATTTGTCTCAGTGGGAGTCCAATCTCCGACTGAGATAAACGCTCCGCGAGGATGCGCAGTGATTCTGTAAAGAATATGTCAGCTTATGCTGACCAGAATCACGCGCCAAGTCTCACGGATGTTCGACTTGAATTTTCGTTTTTATTTTACCATCAGACTGGTGTAAAAGCTATTCTTTTCGCAGAAAATGCAATATCATGAAGAAAAGTAAACAGAAACGTAACCTGCCTGTGATTCAGGACAATAATTTGTTCTGTTGGCGATATTGTCTTGGTGACATCCCGTAAATGTTACGGAACGCTCTGGAAAAATGAAGCTGGTTTGGATATCCAACCTGAACGCTGATGTCACCAATGGACAGGCTGGTGCTGGTAAGCAGAGAGGTTGCTTTACTCATTCGATAGCGGATCAGGAAGTCCTGTGGAGACTGTCCGATCATATCTTTGAAAACTTTACCAAAATAGCTTCGGTCAAGATTACAGCGATTTGCCATATCTTCGACTGTGATTGGCAATGTATAATTTTGTTCAATAAAAGAAAGTGCTTCCTGTGCGTAAAATCTTGAAAGCTTTCCGCCCTGAAGTCTTTTTTTATTGGAAGAACCCTGGATAAGGGCATCCATAATAAGATATAACTGACCAATGATCCCAAATGGGCGGGAATTGTCCGGATATTGTGTCAGACGCAGCATTTCATCGCGAAGCTTATCTGCTGCTGTATCGGAAATGGGATGAAAGACCGGATGATCGTTGGACAGTCCGGCTTCTTCCATCAGCTCTTTTGCACGCAGTCCATCGAACTCTACCCAGACGTATTCCCATGGGAATTTCTGGTCAGCACTGTAAAGATTGATACGCCCCGGTTCAATGAGAAAGCCGGAATGTGCTTCCATATGGTAAACAGCACTGTCATCTTTTTCTGTAACACTCAGCATTCCTTTGCCGGAAATAATATAGTGAAAAAGATAATGATTACGTACAAATGGTCCATAAGAATGCAGAGGATCACATTTCTCATAGCCGTATTGGTATACGGTCAGGTCAAGAAAAAGTTCATTGGAAAATATGTGAAAAATAGAATCTGACATGGTTTTTATCATTTCCTCCTATGGGATATAGTAAAATATGCATAAAAACGAGATACAGAAATCATACAATTTTAACGAAATATCGCTATTTAGTACTATTATATACCATAATGCGTAGTAACATCAACATTATTCTGGAAATAACGCATTATGGTATATTTTGATGTTATCCATCTATGTACGAAGCTTTTCTTTTGGTGCTAGAATCGAATCAAACAGAGATGACCGGTCTGAATCTGAACTGCCGGATGGCAGTAAATAGCTGTAAAGAAGGGAGAAACAAATGGGAAAGCATAAGGTAGGTGCTGTTTTCCTTGCAGGCGTTCTGGCAATGGGAATAGTTATGACAGGATGCTCCGGAAAGGACGAAACAGAGGGCAAAACTGTAATTGAAATGGTACAGTATAAACCGGAGGCGGTAGATATTTTTGAACAGTTTCAGGATGAGTTCAATGCAACGCACGATGATATTTATTTAAAGATTGATTCACCGAACGATGCAATGACAATCCTGAAAACAAGATTTATCCGTGAGGATAATCCGGATATCATAGGAATTGGCGGGGATATTAATTATTCCAATTTTCTGGATGCAGACATGCTGATGGATATTTCTGATTTTGAAGGACTGAACGATATTAAAGAGAAATATCTTGAGATGAACAAAGATCTGGAATATGTGCCGAAAGATGGTGTTTATGCCGTTCCGTATATGGCAAATGCAGCTGGAATTCTTTTTAACCGGGATATGTTTGAAGAACATGGCTGGGAGGTTCCGACCACATGGACAGAATTTACGAATCTTTGTGATCAGATCCAGTCAGAAGGAATCCAGCCATTATATTTTGGTTTTAAAGATACATGGACTACACTGGCACCGTGGAATGCAATTGCAGTAAGTCTGTGCGATTCTGATCTGACTTATCAGGTAAACAGTGGAGAAACAACTTTTGCAGAAAATTACAGAGAAGTGGCAGAAAAGGAAAAAGCGCTTCTTGCATATGGACAGAAAGATCCGGTGTCTCAGGGATATAACGATGCCTGCACTGCATTCGCAAGAGGAACATCTGCGATGTTTACAATTGGAAGCTATGCGATCTCTCAGATCAAATCTGTAAATCCGGATATGAATATTGGTTCTTTTGTATTTCCGGCAAATGAAGATGCAGATAAAAATGTGCTGAATTCCGGAAATGATCTGATGTTCTGCGTGATGAAAGATTGTAAAAATAAAGAGGCAGCTTATGAAGTGCTCAGTTATATGCTCGAAGATGAAAATGTCAAAAAATATCTGAATGCACAGAGCGCTGTTCCATGTAAAAAAGGTGATTTTGAGATTACTCCGGAGCTGGAAGAAATGCGTGATTATATCGAAAACGGTATTGTAGCGGATTATCAGGACCATCATTACCCGAGTGAAATGTCAGTAGATGCAATGATCCAGACATATCTGATGGATGACAGTGCTGATGCGACAGATACATTTATGAAACGATTTGACAAAGAATGGATTCGCTACAACAGAGATGTCGTGGCAAAAGTAAAAGCATATGAGGAGGGTAATGATCATGAATAAAAAACATGGTGCGTGGAGCAAAAATGAAAAGATATTTTTTGGCCTGCTGGCACCGATTCTGGTTCTTTTCTTCTGCTTTAATACATTACCGCTGATCAAAGGTTTTTATTACGGACTTACAAACTTCCGCGGATATGGAAGTTATGATTTTGTAGGACTGCGGAACTTTGCAGAAATTTTCCAGGATTCCCGTGTGGGTCACTCATATCTGTTTACATTTAAATATGCGTTGGTTATGACAATTGTGGTCAATCTTCTCAGCCTGATCCTGGCACTGGGACTGAACAGCAAGATCCGTGGAAAAAATGCACTCAGAGGAATCTATTTTGTACCAAATATTCTGGGAGGTCTGGTTGTCGGTTATATCTTCAGTTTCATTTTTACATATATTCTGCCGACGATTGGAGAAGTAACAGGAATTGATTTCCTGAAAACAAGTCTCCTTGGAAGTACAAAATGGGCATGGATCGCAATTGTGATCGTCGGAGCATGGCAGGGAATAGCGATGAATACGATCATTTATATTTCCGGTCTGCAGACTGTTCCGGAAGAAGTTTATGAGGCATGTATGCTGGATGGAGCATCCGGATGGAAAAAATTTAAGAGCATTACACTTCCATTGATCATGCCATTTGTAACAATTAACCTTGTCCTTTGTATGAAAAATGCGCTGATGGTATTTGACCAGATCATGGCCATGACACAGGGAGGACCTGCACAGAGCACAGAGTCCATTTCTTATCTGATCTATAACAATGGTATGAGTGGAGGACAGTTTGGTTTCCAGAGTGCGAATGCATTTGTATTCTTTATTGTGATCGTTGCGATATCACTGTTTCAGATGAAATTCCTGGTAAGTAAGGAGGAGCAGTTATAATGAGCAGAACAAAGAAAAAAGAAGGCGCTGTTCGTGGTAAGACTACAAACAGGATTATTAATATTTTACTGGTACTTGGCTGTCTGACGATTTTATTTCCACTGTATATGACAGTGATCATTGCATTTAAGAAGCCATCGGAAATGACAAATGATGTAGCTGGTGCACTGGCATTCCCACAGAAATGGAGTTTTGAAAACTTTGCAGAAGCAATGCGTGTAACTGATTTCTGGCATTCTCTTGGAAACAGTCTTCTTATTACCGGGGTAACTGTGGTATTATGTATATTAATACATTCACTTGCCGGTTATCTGATCGGAAGAAAGATGAAGCAGCGTAAGATATTTAAGATTTCTTACTATTACATTGTAAGTGGTATGTTTGTACCGTTTGCGGTTCTTATGATGCCGCTGGTAAAAGAAACTGCACAGCTGGGAATCGCAAACCGCTTTGGTGTTATCGTATTGTATGTTGTGTTTTTTATGCCGATGAATGTACTGCTTTATTCCGGATATCTGAATAATATCCCGATGGCACTGGAAGAGGCTGCCTGTGTGGATGGAGCCGGAGTATGGCAGACTTACTGGAAGATTATTTTTCCAAATATGAAACCGATGCATGCAACAGTAGCAGTTCTCACAGCAATGAGTACCTGGAATGACGTTATGACTCCACTGGTCATCATGTCCGGTACAGATCAGAACACACTGCCGCTGGCACAGCTGAATTTCCAGACACAGTTCGGAACGAATTATAACCTGGCATTTGCATCTTATCTTCTGGCATTACTTCCAATTTTAATCTTTTATATCATCTGCCAGAAACAGATTATCAATGGTGTTGTAAACGGAGCAGTAAAATAATTCTTGAAAAAGACAGAAAGGGAAAACGACAATGGCTATCAATATAAAGAATCAGATTTTTACTCTTCATACAAAAAACAGTACTTATCAGATGAAAGTGGACGAGCAGAATATGCTTATTCACACTTATTACGGAAACCGTACGGATGATACGGACTGTTCCTATCTGATTCGTATGGCAGACCGTGGATTCAGCGGAAATATCCCGGGGACTGACAGAGAGCGTGTATATTCTCTGGATTTTCTTCCGCAGGAGTTTCCGGTATATGGCGACGGAGATTATCGTGTAGACTGTCTGAAAGTAGACCTTGGAAGCGGTGTACAGGACGGGATGTTTTTCTTTGACAGCTATCAGGTAAGAGAAGGAAAATATAACATTCCGGGGCTTCCGGCATTCTTTTCTTCTGAGAAATCAGAAGGAGAGACATTGGAGATCGTTCTGAAAGATGCTGTTGAAGAAGTCTATGTACATCTTCTTTATGGAGTCTTTGAAGAGCTGGATATCATTACAAGAGCAGCAGTAGTCGAAAACCGTACAGAGGGTGATATCCAGATTTCCAGAATTATGAGTGCGTGTCTGGATCTTGGAATGGGAAAATATGATCTGATTCATTTTTATGGAAAACATGCCGGTGAGCGTCAGATGGAAAGAAACAGTCTGCCACACGGCATCACGGAGCTTCGCAGTACCCGTGGAACTTCCAGCCACCAGCATAATCCTTTTGTGATTCTTGCGGATAAAGACACTACAGAGAGTACTGGTGAGTGCTACAGTGCATCTTTTCTGTACAGTGGCGGTTTTCATGCACAGGCAGAAGATCAGTTTAATCAGACAAGACTGGTCATTGGAATTGATGACTATGATTTTTCCTGGAAACTAAAAAAGGGTGAAAGCTTCAGCACACCCGAGGTATGTCTGACATACAGTGCAGATGGATTTTCAAAGCTGTCCCAGACTCTGCATCAGGCAATCGTGTCGAATCTGATCCGCAGCTGCTGGAAAGACAGAGTGCGCCCGATTCTGGTAAATAACTGGGAAGCAACCTATTTTGATTTTAACAAAGACAATCTGATTGCAATTGCAAAAGAAGCGGCAGAACTGAATCTGGATATGCTGGTACTGGATGATGGATGGTTTGGAAAAAGGGATGATGATTTCTCCGGTCTTGGCGACTGGTTTGTAAATGAGAAAAAGCTGTGCGGAACCCTTTCTGAGCTGGTGAAAGAAGTACATGATATGGGACTTTCTTTTGGGCTTTGGTTTGAGCCGGAGATGATCTCTGAGGACAGTGATCTGTATCGGGCACATCCGGACTGGGCACTGGTCATACCGGGAAGACAGCCGATCAGAAGTCGTTCCCAGCTGGTATTGGATATGTCCAGAGAAGATGTGACAGATTATCTGACAGAGCGGATCTGTGATATTGTAGAGAAAGCGGATATCCAGTATATCAAATGGGATATGAACCGTTCACTTATGGCTGCTTACAGTGCGAAGCTTCCACGTGACCGTCAGGGGGAACTGAGACATCGTTATGTGCTTGGCCTTTATAAAGTACTGGAAGCTGTGACTCAGAGATTCCCGGAACTTCTGCTGGAAGGATGCAGTGGCGGTGGTGGACGTTTTGATGCAGGTATGTTGTATTACTGCCCGCAAATCTGGTGCAGTGATAATACAGATGCGATCGAGAGACTGAGAATTCAGTATGGCACATCGTTCGGCTATCCGATGTCTTCTGTTTCCGCACACGTATCGGTTTGCCCGAATCATCAGAATCATCGCGTGACACCATTCAAGACAAGAGGAATCTGTGCAATGCAGGGAACATTTGGATATGAACTGGATCTCAGTAAGATGACTGATGAAGAAAAGAAGATGGCGGGAGAACAGATTGCGTTCTTCAAAGAACATGGAAGACTGTTCCAGTTCGGAGATTATTACAGACTGACTTCACCATTTGAAAACAGAGACTATACTGTATGGGAATATGCGGCACAGGATGGCAGTGAGGCCTGCATGTCTGTCGTTTATACAGATATGTATGCAAATGCAGCATCTGAGATCGTGAAATGGAAAGGGCTGGATCCGAAAAAGGTTTATCAGATGCAGCTGGATGGAGAAGACGCTGGAAACTTCTCCGGCGCGGCGTTGATGCATGCCGGAATCCTGCTTCCATTACCAGAGCAAAATTATGATGCATTCCAGATTTATCTGAAGGCAGAATAGAATAAAGAAAAATTACAGAGAAAGCTCCTATGGTGTTGAAAGGCATTGCGGGGGCTTTTTTTATATGAAAAATCCACAAAATAAAGCACAAAAAAGGAAGAACGGAGTCGAGTTCTTCCTTTTTTGAGATATATTTAATTCGATTAAATTGCGTCCAGTGCCTGAGCGATATCTGCGATCAGGTCGTTTTTATCTTCAAGGCCGCAGGAGATACGGATCAGTCCGGCTGGAATTCCGGCAGCAGCGAGCTGCTCGTCATTCATCTGGCGGTGTGTGGAGGTTGCCGGGTTGAGGCAGCAGGTTCTTGCATCTGCTACATGTGTTTCAATTGCTGCAAGTTTCAGATTTTTCATGAATTTTTCGGCAGCAGCACGTCCACCCTTTAATTCAAAGGAAACAACACCGCATCCACCGTTTGGCAGATATTTCTTTGCAGTTTCATAGTATTTGTTGGATGGAAGTGTCGGATAGTTTACGAATTCTACTTTGTCGTGTTTCTCAAGGAATTCTGCAACTGCCTGGCCGTTTTCAACATGTCTTGGCATACGTACATGAAGTGATTCCAGTCCAAGGTTCAGAATAAATGCACTTTGTGGAGACTGAGCGCAGCCGAGGTCTCTCATCAGCTGAGAAGTACATTTGGTGATGAAAGCGCCTTCTTTTCCAAATTTTTCAGCATAGGTAACTCCGTGATAAGAATCATCCGGTGTGCAGAGTCCCGGGAATTTGTCTGCATGTGCCATCCAGTCAAATTTGCCGCCATCGATGATCGCACCGCCCAGCGCTGCTCCGTGTCCATCCATATATTTGGTTGTGGAATGTGTAACGATATCTGCGCCCCATTCGATCGGACGTAAGTTGACCGGTGTTGGGAAGGTGTTATCTACGATG
>OHAV01000898.1_pt1 | contig 10676 bp, 8 predicted proteins | sample 1577271 | NCBI WGS metagenome assembly OHAV01 (sample SAMEA3879537, study PRJEB24766) | human gut metagenome | biome: human-associated habitat; feature: feces | place: USA | collected 1985/1987 | reverse complement strand
TTCCATAAGTTCTCCTACATGGATACCAGTCATCGTAAATTAAAACAATTGAGTTGCTGGACTACCTTTACGAACGAGGCTTGCCACGATATATTACGGGAAGGTCTCCCCGACTCTCCTCTTTATAATGGACAGATCAAAAGTATCGGTCCCCGTTATTGTCCTAGTATCGAAACGAAAATCGTGACGTTCGCCGACAAGACGCAGCATCAACTATTCCTAGAGCCGGAAGGCGAGACCACGCAGGAATACTACCTAAATGGCTTCTCCTCTTCCCTACCCTTGGATATCCAGCTTCGTGCGCTCCAAGCGATCCCCGCTTTCCGTGACGTGCAAATCTATCGTCCCGGATATGCGATTGAATACGATTTCTTCGACCCGACTCAGCTAAGACACAATTTGGAGACCAAACAAATCCGAAATCTTTTCTTCGCCGGACAGATCAACGGGACTACCGGATACGAGGAAGCCGGCGGACAAGGTTTGGTAGCGGGTATCAACGCCCACATCAATTGCCACGGCGGACAACCTTTTATCCTCGGAAGGGATGAGGCTTATATCGGTGTCCTTATCGATGATTTGGTAACAAAAGGCGTAGACGAGCCTTACCGTATGTTTACCTCTCGTGCGGAGTACCGCATCTTACTGCGCCAAGACGACGCAGATATGCGACTCACCGAGAAATCCTACCAAATGGGATTGGCCAAACAAGACCGCTACGATTTACTGCGAGAGAAAAAAGAGAGCCGTGACGCTATCATCCGTTTCGCGGAGACCTACTCCGTAAAGCCTCAATATATAAATAGCGGTTTGGAAAAACTGGGCACAGCCCCCCTATCCCATGGTTGCAAATTATTCGATGTCGTACTCCGTCCGCAGACTACATTGGAAAACCTCGCAGATCTAGTTCCGGCCCTTCGTGCGGAGCTGGACAAAGTCCCGGCCTCCCGTAAGGAAGAGATCATCGAGGCCGCTGAGATATTGATTAAGTATAGCGGCTACATCAAGCGAGAACAAATCATAGCGGATAAGATAAACCGTTTAGAGAATATCCGGATCAAGGGTAAATTCGATTACAACTCGATCCAGTCTTTATCTACGGAAGCCCGCCAGAAATTGACCCGGATAGATCCCGACACGATCGCTCAAGCGAGCCGCATCCCGGGTATTTCCCCTAGCGACATCAACATCCTTTTGGTACTACTCGGAAGATAAAACACGAAATGTTCCACGTGAAACATATTAAAGGAGATATTCAAATGAATGAAGCTAAAACACTGGTTATACGAGGAAATCTGGTAGATATAATCAACAGGCGCACCTTCGGGGCAGAGATTTCAATCCTAAACGGGCATATCGGAAAGGTAACCCCTACCGGACAAGATGAGGGATATTACCTCCTCCCCGGCTTTATTGACGCACATGTCCATATAGAGAGTAGCATGGTAACCCCTACGGCATTCATTCACGCAGCCGTACGCCATGGCAGTATCGGTGCCGTGGCGGACCCTCATGAGATAGCGAATGTAATGGGTACCGAAGGAGTCGAATATATGCTCGACAATGCGAAAGGGATTCCTTTCTACACATGGTTCGGTGTCCCATCTTGCGTACCGGCTACGATTATGGAAACCTCCGGTGCGATCATAGACGCAGACAAAACCGCTCGTTTGTTGGAACGAGAGGATCTACACTTCTTGGCAGAGATGATGAATTACCCCGGAGTCTTAAATAAAGATCCGGAAGTTATGCGCAAAATAGAAGCCGCGAAACAAGCGGGTAAACCCATAGACGGACATTATCCCCTAGCTAAAGGCATATATCGAGTCTGGTATTTCCACCGATCATGAAACCATCTATCTAGAAAAAGGCCGTGAGAAATGTGAGCTTGGGATGCATGTTCTTATTCGGGAAGGAAGCGCGGCGAAAAACTTTGACGCACTTCATCCGCTATTGAAAGAGTATCCCGAACAAATCATGTTCTGTACGGATGACGCACATCCTTCGTTTTTAAACAAAGGACACATAAATAGGATGGTAAAAAAATCGCTGGATTTAGGATATGATCTATATGATGTATTACGGGCCGCTTCCTATAATCCGGCCATGCACTATAAAATCCCCGCAGGTTTCTTACGAGAGGGAGACACCGCCGATTTTATCCAAGTAAACAATTTAAAGGATCTAACCATACAGGCAACCTATATACAAGGAACCTGTGTATACGATGGAGAGAAATGCACGCTTCCACTCCAAAAGCCTATACATCGTAATAATTTCCACACGAAACCGATCACATTAGAAAAGCTAGCGGTAAAAGCGAAAGGGGAACAGATGCGTGTCATTGTTTGCGAAGACAGCGAATTAATCACGAAAGAAGAACTATATCCTGTACATACATTCGATGGATTTGTAGAATCAGATACAGAACGAGACATTTTAAAACTCGTTATTCTAAATCGCTATCAAACGGCTCCTCCCGCTATTACCTTTATAAAAGGAACAGGGCTCAAGCTCGGTGCCATCGCTCAAAGTATCTCCCACGATAGCCATAACATCATCGCTATAGGCGTAACCGATTTCGAGCTTATGCAAGCGATCAATGTGGTCATAAAAGCGAAAGGAGGAATCGCCGTGAGCTGCATGGACGAAGTCACTCTCCTGTCCTTGCCGGTAGCGGGATTGATGAGCGACGAATCATTGGAAGAGACGAGCCGCCGTTACGAAGAGATCGAGGAAAAGATCAAGCGATTAAAATCCCCGATGGATTCATTACAAATGACGCTTTCTTTTATGGGATTGCTGGCGATCCCATCCTTAAAACTTAGCAACAAAGGTTTGTTCAATAGCGAGACATTCCAATTTACTTCCCTATTCGTATGATAGCCGATAAAGACGAACATATCAAGACGATCCTATCGGTCATTCCGGAAAAGCCGGGATGCTACCAGTATTTCGATGAAAACGGAACGATTATATACGTCGGCGAAGAACCTAAAACGACGGGTATCCTCTTATTTCAACAAGGTACATGACAGCAATAAGACCCGTGTGTTAGTCAAGCAAATCCGGGATATCAAATATATAGTCGTCGATACGGAAGAAGACGCGTTACTACTGGAAAACAACCTCATCAAACAGTATCGTCCCCGCTATAACGTATTATTGAAGGACGACAAAACCTACCCTTCCATCGTGGTAAAGAACGAGTACTTTCCCCGGGTTTTCCAAACCCGGAACATCGTTCGGGACGGATCACAATATTACGGTCCTTATCCCTCTTTGTTCACGGCGAAAGTGATGCTACAAATGCTAAAGGAACTTTACCCTTTACGCACTTGTAAATATCCCCTCACTCCCGAATCCATCGCACAAGGACGCTATAAGGTTTGTCTGGAATACCATATCAAGCGTTGTAAAGGGCCTTGTGAAGGCTTGCAATCATTGGAAGAATACCAGCAAAATATTTCCGAGATCAAAGAGATTCTGCGAGGCAACATCTCGCAAATCAGCAAACACCTCTATGAGGAGATGCAATCGCTCGCTGCCGAGCTCAAGTTTGAGGAAGCGCAAAAGATCAAGGAAAAATACGAAGTCATCGAGAACTACCGTTCTAAATCTACGGTCGTAACCCCGATGCTACATAATATAGATGTATTCACGATCATAGAGAATGACCATTCCGCTTATGTGAACTTTATGCATATCGGAAACGGGGCGATCGTACAAGCCTATACATTCGAGTATAAAAAACGACTGGACGAAAGCAAGGAGGAATTGTTAAGCCTAGGCATTATCGAGATGCGGAATCGTTTTAAAAGCACCGCCCGGGAGATTATCGTACCCTTCAAGCTGGACATGCAGCTAGAGAATGTCACTTTCACCATTCCCCAAAGAGGGGATAAAAAGAAACTGCTCGATTTATCCGAGATGAACGTCAAGCAGTTTAAGGTTGACCGCTTGAAGCAAGCGGAAAAGTTGAATCCGGAACAACGGAATACCCGTATCTTGAAAGAGATCCAAGAGGCCTTGCATCTGGAGAAATTGCCTGCTCATATCGAATGTTTCGATAATTCAAACATACAGGGAAGCGATGCGGTAGCGGCTTGCGTGGTATTCAAGATGGGAAAACCGTCCAAGCAGGAGTATCGTAAATACAATATAAAGACCGTAGTCGGTCCGGATGATTACGCCTCTATGAAAGAAGTTGTCCGTAGGCGTTACGGGCGGGCAATCGAGGAGCGATCTCCCCTACCCGACTTGATTATAACAGACGGTGGAAAGGGGCAAATGGAAGTGGTTCGCTCAGTAGTAGAAGATGAATTAGGCTTGTCCATTCCAATCGCCGGACTAGCGAAAGATGGTAAGCACCGGACCTCGGAGTTATTATTCGGGTTCCCACCCGTAACCGTTGGCATGCGTTTGGACAGTCCGCTATTCCATCTGCTTACCCGGATACAAGACGAGGTACACCGTTTCGCCATCACTTTCCACAAGGATAAACGAAGTAAGACCCAGACAAAATCCGAATTAGACACCATTAAGGGTATCGGTGAAAAGACAAAAGTATTACTTTTACGTCACTTTAAAAGCGTAAAACGAATCAAGGAAGCAAGCTTCGAGGAACTGAAATCCGTGATTGGCGAGGCGAAAGCCAAGGCACTACAAGAGGGACTGGATGGAAAGCGAACAGAAAGCGAACAAAAATAGAACAAAAGCGAACAAGATGAGAACAGTTACACAACGTGTGCAGCACGCTTCCGTCACGATAGACGGACAGCTTAAGTCCAAAATTGGAAAGGGGCTATTGGTATTAGTCGGTATCGAGGACAAGGATACGCAAGAAGACATTGAATGGTTGGCAAAAAAGATCACCAACCTACGCATATTTGACGATGAAAACGGGGTCATGAACCGCTCGGTTATCGAAGCGGGAGGCGAGATCATGGTTGTCAGCCAATTTACCTTACACGCCTCTACGAAAAAAGGGAACCGCCCCTCCTACTTAAAAGCGTCTAAACCGGATATCGCCATTCCGATGTATAAAGCTTTTTGCGAAGAGGTAGGGCTTCAACTCGGAAAACCTGTACAAACCGGAACATTCGGAGCTGATATGAAAATTGAACTTTTAAACGACGGGCCGGTTACTATTATTATCGACTCTCAAAATAAAGAATAAGTATGGCAGATATAACCTTACAACAAGCCCAGCAAATGGTAGACTCTTGGATCAAGACCTATGGGGTCCGTTATTTCAATGAGCTTACCAATATGACCATCCTCACCGAGGAAGTGGGCGAGCTAGCCCGGATCATGGCACGTACCTACGGTGAGCAGTCTTTCAAGGAAAGTGACAAACACCGGGATTTAGGCGATGAAATGGCGGATGTGTTATGGGTATTGCTCTGTCTGGCCAACCAGACCGGAGTAGACCTTACCGCCGCTTTCGAGAAGAATCTCCAAAAGAAAACAGACCGAGATAAAGAACGACATATAAACAATCAAAAACTATAAGCATATGGCACATCATCACGATTGCGAATGTGGACATGATCATCATCATGAACATGAACACGAATCAAATTCCGTACAGATAGACCGTTATCATGAAGCTTTCAATAAGTTTGAGCCGGCCCTGCCGGATACCCAGGCCACTGAGACTGTAAACGCTCTTTTAGAGAAACATTTCCAAGAAAACTTTACACCGGAAGTATTGAAAACGATTCATGGTTGCATCGACTTGACCTCATTAACCAGTCTGGATACCAAAGAAAGTATCTGGAAGATGGTAGACACGGTAAATGATTTCGAGGGAACTCGTCCGGATGTCCCGAACGTAGCCGCTATTTGCGTCTATCCCCTATTCGTGGAAACGGTTAAGCAGGCACTTACTGCACAAGAGGTTAAGATCGCGTCGGTTGCCGGAGGTTTTCCTTCCTCACAGACATTTACGGAAGTCAAGATCGCCGAAACGGCCATGGCCGTCATGCAAGGAGCCGATGAAATCGACGTTGTCATGAACCTAGGCTATTTCATGGAAGACAATTTCGAGGAACTGACGGAAGAATTACAAGAGATCAAAGAGAGCTGTCGCCACGCCCATTTAAAGGTAATCCTAGAGACCGGAGCTTTAGTCACAGCGGAGAACATCCAAAAAGCATCCATCCTAGCCATGTATTCCGGTGCGGACTTCATCAAGACCTCCACGGGTAAAGGATACCCGGGAGCCACTTTCGAGGCCGCCTATACCATGTGCAAGGCCATCAAAACCTACCATTCCATCACCGGAAACAAGGTTGGCATCAAGATCTCCGGAGGCGTACGCACGGCGGAAGACGCAGTTCGATATTATACGATCGTAAAGGAGATACTAGGCGATGAATGGCTTAACAAAGATTTGTTCCGTATAGGAGCGAGCAGTCTGGTCGGTGATATAGAAAAACGACTCGGGAAATAGTCCATTCTAATAAACCGGGCGCAGATGACTTAGAATCCTGTGTCCGGTAAGCACTCTCAAAGTCAGTTAACTTACCTTGACATCGAAGTTAACTGACTTCGTCAAGCAAGTTAACTTCATTGGCTATTGAAGCATACTTACTTTTTTACTAACAAGAGCCATCTCTCTACAACTAATAGATAAAGGAATTTCTATTTGGAGCGAGTCATGATATAATCGGCCAGCTGGATCAAGGATGTCCGTGCCCCGGATTCTGGTAATCTCAAAAGAACATCGACCGCCTTATCATGATATTCCTTCATGCGGGCCTCGGCATATTCGATTCCACCATTCGCCTTGGCGAACTCGATCAAGGAATCGACATTCTCCGCCGCGAAATCTTTCCGTAAAATCATATCCAAATAACGGGCGGCCTCCTCTTCCCTACCCTGCCGCAAGGCATATAATAATGGAAGCGTAACCTTACCCTCACGAATGTCATTTCCCGTCGGCTTACCGATATTCGCCTCCTTGAAATAATCAAAGATATCATCCTTGATCTGGAAGCAATACCCCAGATACTCGCCAAACTCACGGCAAAGAGCGATCACCTCCGCAGAGGCGCCCGATGAAATAGCCCCAATCTCCGTGCAAGCGGAAAGCAAGGTAGCCGTCTTCTTCTTGATAACTTGCAGATAACAATTCTCGTCTAAAATACTCTCCTCGGCGGTCTCCAATTGCTTGATCTCACCTTCGGACAAGTCTCTGCCTAAATTAGAGATAATCCCGACAATCCGCAAATCGCCGGTTTGTATGGAACGGATCAAAGCGGTAGAAAGCACATAATCACCTACCAACACGGAAATACGGTTATCGAAGATAGCGTTCAATGAGGGAACGCCACGACGTTGCTTCGTCTCATCGATCACGTCATCGTGAATCAACGTGGCGGTATGCAAAAGCTCCAGCAAAACAGCGGAATTGATCGTGTTATCCGTAACCTGTCCACAGACCTTGGCGGTAAGGAGCACCAATAACGGACGCACATGCTTCCCGGTAGAATTCAGTATAGCGTCGATAGCCGATTGTAACCGGGTCGTCTCGCTGCGTAGAGATGCCTCGAAATCCTTATTGAAACGTTCAAATTCAGCGGAAACCGGTTCTTCTATTTTCCTTCTTTCATCCATAATTCCATGCAAAGATTCGCAAAAGTAACAAAAACTATCGAGTAAGCGAGTTTTTTCGTACATTTACCCAGATTTTGTCCCACTAAAACGTGTTAAAAGTAATGAAGTTATTCCTTATAGATGCGTATGCGTTAATTTATCGCTCCTATTACGCCTTCATCAAGAATCCGCGTATCAACTCCAAGGGTGTGAATACCTCCGCCATTTTCGGTTTTATTAACAGTCTGGAGGATGTATTAAAACGTGAGAACCCGACTCATATAGCGGTGGCCTTTGACCCGAAGGGACCGACCTTCCGCCATGAGGCCTTCGAGCAATACAAGGCACAACGGGAAGAGACGCCGGAAGTGATCCGTCAATCCGTCCCTATCATTAAAGAAATCATAGAGGCTTACAATATTCCGATTCTGGAAGTACCCCGCTACGAGGCGGACGATGTGATCGGCACCGTATCCAAACAGGCGGAGAAGGAAGGCTTCGAGGTGTACATGATGACGCCGGATAAAGATTACGGCCAATTGGTGTCCGAACATATATTTATGTATCGTCCGAAATTCGGAGGCGATTACGAGATCATGGGCGTGCCCGAGGTCTTAAACAAGTACGGCCTCACGAGTACGGAGCAAGTGATCGACTTGCTGGGACTGATGGGCGACGCTTCCGATAATATCCCCGGCTGTCCGGGTGTCGGCGAGAAGACCGCTCAAAAACTACTGACCGAATTCGGAAGTATCGAGAACCTGTTAGCGAACACTGATAAGTTGAAAGGCGCACAAAAGAAGAAGGTGGAGGAGAACGCCGAGCAAATCCGTTTCTCCAAATTCTTGGCGACGATCAAGACGGATGTCCCTATCGAGTTCGATGCCGCCCGTTGCGTTCGTGAAAAGCCAAACGAAGAGCGCCTGACTGAGATTTACACAGAATTGGAATTTAGAACATTTATTAACAAGCTAAGTTCTGAGCCGGTCAAAGCCGCTCCGAAAGGTCCCGTTCAAGGCGATTTGTTCGCGATTTTTACGCCCGAGAGTACGGAAGAGCCCAAAAAATCGATTCTCACGGACTTAAAGTCCACCCCCCATAACTATTATTTAACTGATACAGAGGAAAAACAAGCCGATTTAGCCCGCTTTTTATTGGGTCAAGAATTTTTCGCTTTTGACACGGAAACCGATGGCATCGATCCCTTGAAAGCCGGATTGGTCGGAATGTCGTTCGCCGTGAAAGAAAACGAGGCTTGGTATGTCCCTGTTCCCGCCAACTCAGTAGAGGCGGCGAAAGTAGTGGAACGCTTCTCCCCTGCCCTGCAAAATCCGAAATCATTAAAGATCGGGCAAAACATCAAATTCGATATTTTGGTACTTCGTAAATACAACGTAAAGGTAGCCGGTCCTCTGTTCGATACGATGATCGCCCATTACCTGCTGAATCCGGAATTACGGCACGGAATGGATTACCTAGCGGAGACCTACCTCAAGTACCAGACCGTCCACATCGAGGAACTGATCGGCCCAAAAGGAAAGAACCAGTTATCGATGCGAAACGTACCCGTGGAGCAAATCGCCGAATACGCCGCCGAGGACGCAGACGTCACGCTCAAGCTAAAGAATTATTTCGCGCCCGAGTTGAAGAAAGAAGGACTGGAATCCCTCTTCACCACGATCGAGATGCCATTAATATATGTATTAGTGGAAATGGAGGCTACCGGCGTCACGCTGGATACAGTAGCGCTTAAGCAATCTTCGGGCGAACTTACCGCCTCCATGAACAAACTGGAGCAAGAGGTTTACGAGCTGGCCGGCACGGAATTCAACATCAACTCCACGAAACAGGTCGGCGAAATCCTTTTCGACCGCTTGAAGCTGGACGAGAAAGCGAAGAAGACCAAAACAGGCGGTTACAGTACCAGCGAGGATGTATTGGAGAAACTTCGCAACAAGCATCCCATCATCGGCAAGCTTCTTGAATACCGCGGACTTAAAAAGTTATTAAGTACCTATATCGACGCTCTACCCGAGTTGATCAATCCGCAGACCGGAAAGATACATACCTCTTTCAACCAAGCGGTAACATCTACCGGACGCCTCAGCTCTACCAATCCGAACCTGCAAAACATTCCGGTACGGGACGATCTGGGCCGTGAGATCCGTAAGGCATTTATCCCGGACAATACGGATTGCCTCTTCTTCTCGGCCGACTACTCCCAGATCGAGCTTCGTATCATGGCCCACCTGAGCGGTGACCCGCATATGATCGAGGCTTTCCAAAGCGGAGCGGATATCCACGCCGCCACAGCCGCCAAGATCTACGGAATCCCGGTAGAAGAAGTAACCAGCGATATGCGCCGGAAGGCGAAAACCGCCAACTTCGGTATCATTTACGGCATCTCCGTCTTCGGGCTCGCCGAGCGTCTGGGCATCCCTCGTTCTGAGTCCAAGGAACTGATAGACGGTTATTTCAGCACCTACCCCCGCATCAAGGAATACATGGAGGAGAGCATCAAGGTAGCCAAGGAAAAAGGATACGTAGAGACCATTTTCAAGCGCAAGCGTTTCCTTCCGGATATCAACTCACACAACGCCGTCGTACGCGGTTATGCCGAGCGAAACGCGATCAATGCCCCTATCCAAGGGAGCGCCGCCGATATCATCAAACTAGCGATGGTACGCATTTACGAACGCTTTGAGGAAGAGGGATTGAAAAGCAAGATGATCCTCCAAGTACACGATGAGTTAAACTTCAATGTCTACAAAGAGGAAGCCGAGGAGGTAAAGAAAATCGTGCTGGAGGAAATGGAAAACGTCATGAAACTACAAGTCCCCTTGATCGCCGATTGCGGCGAGGGAGAGAACTGGTTGGAGGCGCATTAAAATAATGCCGGAATTCCCCTTAAAAAAACATGTACGTGTTTTCCTGAAAACACGTACGACTTTTTCTTGAAAGACGTACATGTTTTTTTAAGACCCTAACAGCCCATCACGAAACGCAAAACTTTCCCCTAAAAACATTCCGAAAAGCAAATAATAATGTATACTATACACTATATTTGCGCTCGA
>OHAV01000892.1_pt1 | contig 10733 bp, 10 predicted proteins | sample 1577271 | NCBI WGS metagenome assembly OHAV01 (sample SAMEA3879537, study PRJEB24766) | human gut metagenome | biome: human-associated habitat; feature: feces | place: USA | collected 1985/1987 | reverse complement strand
AATAGTTTAAGAATGGATTCGATAATGCTGATATAAGCATAAAATGACATATTTTCGTAGGCAATAATGGAGGCATTGTAAGGGATACGAATAAGATTTACAATAAAAGTCAAAATCGAAAATTGATACACCCAATTGGCTGCCAGCATTCTGTTGGCCGGAATGTTTAATTGAGTGTTGATAAACCATAATCCGATCGTTTCAGCTAAAAAAAATATAAGTAAAGAAATGGTAATGTGGGTCGTCATACTCATACTGAATACCTTTTTTACTGATTCCAACTCCCCTTTTCCCAATTCGTATGTAATATAGCGTTGCGAGGCATTCGTCATAGCCGTTTGAAGAAAAGCCAGCAATACGACAATTCCTGCTATTATATTGTACACCCCATAGTCCTCCACTCCCAGGACATTTAAAATAACTCTGGAAGTGTACAATGTAATTAACATGGTAATAATCATCCTCACATACAGGAAGATGGTATTTTTTGCTATACGTTTGGTATCTTGATGAGACATAGCGATATCAGTTATCAGAAATCAATGTAATCTAAAGTAAATCTAGTTCCTTTCTCTATATCCCGATTTACTTTTTTACCTAAAATTTCTGGTAAATATTTCGGATGAAGTCCGTATCCTGGCCTTACCGACCTGACATTTATTTCCGTAATCACTTCACCTTTTTTCATATTTTCCGCCACATAAAGCGAACGGGAAAAAGCCCTGCCGGCTTTCATTTTATCAGTCGGTTCATAGTTAACCTGTCCGATAGCTGATTCTACCGTCCGGATATCCTTCACCATTTGTGAAAATTCCAGTTCATTCATTGAAAAAAATGCATCGGGTCCTCCAATAGAACGATCCAGAATAAAATGTTTTTCTATCATACATGCTCCCAAACTCACGGCAGTTATACCAGCAATAGAGCCCAACGTATGATCCGACAATCCTACTTTTACTTTAAAGCGGTTCGCTAAATCTGCGATCATACATAAATTAGCTTCCTCTATAGGAGCCGGATAAGAAGAGGTACACTTAAGAACCGTAATATCATTATTTCCCATTCTGCGGCAAGCTTCAACAGCCAATTGAATATCTTCTTCGGTGGCTATGCCTGTAGCAAGTACCATCGGCTTATGCTTCGAAGCCGCGTATTCTATCAATGGAATATCCGTAATTTCGAAAGAAGCTATCTTATAAACGGGACAGTCCAAAGCCTCAAGCATATCGACGGCTGTCTTATCAAAAGGAGAAGAAAAACAGATCAGTCCTTCTTCCTTGGCCACATGGAACAACTCTTCATGCCACTCCCAAGGAGTATAAGCCTGTTCATACAAATCATAAAAATATTGCCCGTCCCATATAGAGCCTTCATTAATTATAAAATCAGGCTTGTCACAGCGAAGCGTAATGGTATCAGCCCGATAGGTCTGCAACTTGACGGCATCGGCTCCGGCACGTTTTGCAGCCCTGACGGTTTCAATGGCTGTTTCTTTCTTACCGTTATGGTTGGCAGACATCTCAGCCACAATCATACACTTATCTCTCATGTCTTTACTATTTAATCGTCCTTAGAATACTTTCAAGCTCTTCCATACTATCAGTCTGAAGTATGATATACCCTAAACGGTCTAAAGAGTTTTTTATTTTTTTTTCAGAATAAGGTCTTATTTCAGACCGAAAAACAGCCGATGACCGGGAAGAGCTTAGAAAATCCACACAACGCTGATAGTTGAGCGGATTAAGGAACTGTACCGCTGAGCATTTTTCATGTTTGCGAAGGACATCAACGGGCAAACCAAGAGAACAGTTCACCAGATTTCTCAGCATATCTATCCCGGTTGACAATGGAACCAAATCAGAGGTTATATAATCTCCTCCAAGCCGACAAGCAATTTCTATGATATAAGCGCCCGATTCATTCAGCTTTATTTCTGTATGCGAGGGGCAATTATTAAGTCCAATCAGGCAAAGTGCTTTTGATACGGTCTCCGAAACCAGCTCCCACTCCTGTTTCGTTATACGCGCCGGTTCAATGTGCGTATCTTCAACAAAGAAGCCTTCTGCCTCACCGATACAAAGTTTCTCCGTAATAGTGACAACGGTAGTTTTATTGTTTTGCGTATATGTTTCAACACTGAATTCACGGCCTGTTATAAAGCCCTCGACAATGGCCTTTCCGGTACGGGAATAACCGAGAGCTTCGGAAAAAGCAAGTACAAGTTCTTTATGATTTGTAACCTTTTTTACTCCGCGGCTTGCAGAGGAATCTACCGGTTTGACAATATATGGATAATCTTGCAATGTGCCCAAGTCCGTATCTTTATCACAAAGCATGAAAAATGGTACATCAATCCCGTTGGCCGCAAACATTTCCCTCTGCAAGTATTTGTTTGTACAGATTTTTGCGACCTCAGTGGACATGGACGGAAGCCCCAGCTGTTCCCCGACATAGGAAACCACATTTACAGGCGCGTCACTTGTAGTAAGTATGCCGTCAACAGAGTGACGTTTGGCACATTCCAAAACACCTTCCTTATCCATCGTGCTGACAAGAACCGGTTCCGAGGCGTACCCCATTCCCGGAGCATTCGCATCCATATCTGCGACTATGGTATGCAATCCCATATCGTTCGCCTTTCGGATGACAGGAACCTGCATTTCACCTGCGCCCAGTATCAATAATCTTTTATTCATATAACCGAATTTATCACATCACAGATCTTTCTTGCCTGTGCTTCACTGAACCGGAAATCATTAAACAAATTGACGATATACTTCGCCTCCACTTCCGCAACAGGAGAAGAAACACCTTTGAACATGTATGAAACCGAAGGGAAATTAGTCCCGGCAAACAGACCGGCCTTGAATATTGCGTCAAGAACCTTCTGCCGGTTCTCGATGACAATCATGAACCTCCAGTTCTGGAAATCATCTCCCATCTGAATCGATTCAGGAAGCAGATTCCTGTATATCTTGTTTATTTTCTCTTTTTCCGCAATCACTTTTGGGAGCTTTCTTTCAATGATGTCAAAATATTCCTCATCGGTCATTTGCAAATTTGAGGCGTCCAGCCAAGGATAGTCAGCCGGAAGCATATATCTGACATTCTCCAGGAGACATTTCCTTATATATACCGAATGCTTTTGTTCACTAATGCTATCATACTGATAATCAACAACTTCGTACCCCCCCCTAAAACTTGCATAGCCACCATAGGAAAGTTCTATGAATTTGGCATATCCGGTACTGTAAAGGCAGAGATCCACATTTTCAGGCAAGGAATCTGCCAATTCGGGAATGCACAAGCAACAATCATCAATGATACAAAGATTTGGATCGAGACTTTTCACTGCCCGGTAAAATTCTTTGTTGTCATACTTTTTCCCGTAGGCATGCACAAATACAAGACCGGAATATTTTCCCGCCTCTATAGCTGTCAAACATTTCTCGGTTGACATGGCATGGCTTTCATCTATGTCTATAAACTCAAAACCGACACCTGCTTTCATAAACGACAGGGGCACTACAGGACACACATTTGCCGGCAATAAGAACGGTTTATCAAAATGGTTGCCAGACAGATAATTATACAATATGGCCGAAGCTCTTTGTGAAGTTACTTGCATATCAACAGACTTTTAAACAAATTGACAAACCGTTTGGGAATATCCGGAGTGATGGCATGTCTTTTACGAATGGCCATCTTATCCAAATTCTCAGCAACAAGAGTAAAGGCAGCGGCATCGGTATAATCACCCGCCCCCTGAATCAGCCCTTCACGCAAAAACATATAATAGTCGTGCTCCTGATTATCAACATAATACCCTCCTATAACAGGAGTTCCACAGGCCAATGCCTCATTCATCATCGTAGAGGCAGGCAATATGGCGACATCTACAGTACTAAACAAGTCTGCAATGGAACCGGCAGACAAATTCTTCTGATAGGTTACTTTGGGGTCATCAACCATATTCTCGGCTGCATACGAATCACCGACAATTGCCGTTATCTTCTTCACATTGTCTTTGGCTTTAATTGCATGAATGGTCTGATACGTCAAATTCAAGAAATCAGAACCACCAAAAGCCACCAATACATATAAATCTCCTGAATAATTGTTCCGTTTATTCTGCAGCGCAACATTGAAGAAAGGCCTCCTCAACAATGAAAATTGAAGCCCAAAGGCAAATTGAGTATATGGTTCACACGAATAGTCATCACGCGTGTAACCCAATCCCTGATTGACTATAAGATCAGCCACATAGTGCTTGTCGTGCATATCATCCACACACACCAGACAGCAACCTTTTTGCTTGATGGCACGCTGGTAATCAGTAGTAAAGAAATAGTTGTCAAGTACCACAATTTCGTCACCTTGCAAAAGGGAAAGGAACTCATCATAATGTGATTCTTCCTGTAAGGGGATGAAAGGACATACCTTCTCCATCTCACTCACCTGATAAGGGGTAGGATGGCAAGTAAAGAAGGTACAATCAAAATCGTCCTTCAGCATATCGGCCAAAGCCAGAGTACGAATAAAGTGACCGTAGCCGATGGCAGCACTTGCATCGGCACGGAGATAGATTTTCTGCATTACATCATTTATGAAGCAACTCATACTTCATCTCTGCCAATGCCCAGTCAGTCTGTGTATCAAGGTCCTGCACTTCAAGTTCGGAAAGCACCAACCCGGCTGTATTCTCACCCCAAAAAGTCCGGCTCTCCACAAAGGGAGCAGTGCGAGAGAAATAGAACTGACCGGCATCGTGATAAATCGGTTCTAAATCTTGGGAACGTGCATTTTTGTATTCGGGATAAACCATACTAATTTTTCCATCCACGATGTGAAGGCTGCGCTGTATAGGATAGGAATAAGCCACACAAGTGAAAACGGAATCTATCTCCGAATTCATTTTTCCGTATGCTTCCCGGAGTCTTTCGGGAGTGACAAAAGGAGCCGTTGAGTAAATGCAACAAACCGTTTCAAACTCCCTGCCTTGCTCTTTATACTTCCTCAGTACTTCAAGAATTACATCATCAGTACCGGCATAGTCATTTGACATCTCGGCACTCCGCATAAAAGGAACTTTGGCACCATACTTACAAGCTATTCCGGCAATCTCCTCATCATCGGTAGAAACCATCACCTCCTCAAAAAGACCGCTTTGTAAAGCTGCCTCTATGGAATATGCAATGATAGGTTTACCCATAAAGGGCTTGATATTCTTACGCGGAATACGTTTACTGCCGCCACGTGCAGGAATGATTGCTATATTTTTCATTTCGCTACAAATTCTATAACCTTTTCAATCACATACTCCTGTTCCTCGTCCGTCAGCGTGGGATACATCGGAAGACTCAGACAATGTTCGTAATACTCTTCTACTATAGGTAAATCGCCTTTCCTATTGCCCCACTGCTGATAGTAAGGCATCAGATGAAGCGGAGCATAATGAACCTGCGCATAGACATTGTTCTCGTGCAGATAATTATAAAGACCCAAGCGGTCAGCTACTTGAATGATATAAAGGTGATAAGCATGATAGACATCGGCAGTATTGAACGGAGTCTTGATACCATCTATTCCGGAAAACGCTTCATTATAGCGTCTTACGATTTCATGACGACGTTCAAGACCTGCTTTCGCACGCTCCAGCTGAGAAATACCCAAGGCAGCCTGAAAATCAGTCAGACGGTAATTATACCCTAACTCCTGCATCTCGTAATACCAGCCACCATGATGCTCGTGCAATAAAGCAGGGTCTTTCGTAATGCCATGCGTACGGTAAAGACAAAGCTTGTCATAGAGCTCCTTGCTGTTGGTGGTCACCATGCCTCCCTCACCCGTAGCGATATGTTTCACGGGATGGAAAGAGAATACGGCACAGTCGGCAAAACAACCGTTACCACAATGTTGTTTCTTGCCTTTACTGTCCATGAAATAGCCGCCGGGAGCATGGCAGGCATCCTCGATAATCCACAAACCGTACTCGTCGGCAAGCTTTCTGAACTCTTCCAGATCCAAAGGATAGCCTGCAAAATCAACCGGAACAATACCTTTGTAAGTACCGCGAGGAGAAGCTTTAAGCATGGCTTCGAGTTTACGGATATCCATGAGGTAAGTATCCTTGTCAATATCACAGAATACCACCTCGCCGCCACAATAGCGAATGCAGTTGGCACTGGCAGCAAAGGTCATGGGAGTGACAATCACCTTGTCACCCGGCTTTACATTCAGTGCGGTAGCTGCAAGATGAAGCCCCGAAGTAGCATTGTTCACCGCTACGGCATATTGTGCACCTACATATTCGGCAAATTTCGTTTCAAATTCCCTGATTTTGGGACCTTGTGTCAGGTAATCGCTTTTCAGGGTATCGATGACTGCCCGGATGTCCTCATCTGTGATATGCTGACGACCGTATGGAATAGGCTTGCTTATCATTTCACCTCGAAATTAGGGTCAACGTATTTCTTGATATTCTCGCGCATAGTCTCTACTGTCTCCCACTCCGTATTGTTGTCACTGCTGTAGTGGAAACCGTCGGGAACGGGTACTGCATTGTGATGTCTGATGAACTCTTCGCGACTGTGCTTGAAAGATACGGAAGGAAGAATGACATAATATCTGCCCAAATCGATTGTATCAAGAGCATCGGTTACAGTAATCATCTCCTCGTGCAGTTTCTCTCCCGGACGGATGCCCACTTCCACCTGCGGCAGATTGGGTGCAATGGCGGTAGCCACGTCCTGGATATGATAGGAAGGAATCTTAGGAATAAAGATTTCACCACCCAGGTGATGTCCGATGGCATACATGACCAAAGCGACACCGGCTTCCAGTGAAATGTTGAAACGGGTCATGCGCATATCGGTTATGGGAAGTTCCTTCGCCCCGTTGTCACGCTTGTTGATAAAGAAAGGGATTACGGAACCGCGGGAACCCATCACATTGCCATAACGGACTACGGAGAACCGGATGTTCTTGGAACCGCTGATATTGTTGGCAGCAGTAAACAGCTTGTCGGAAGTGAGCTTGGTGGCGCCATAAAGATTAATGGGGGCACAAGCCTTGTCAGTAGAAAGGGCCACCACATGCTGTACACCGGTGGCAAGAGCAGCCTTTATCACATTCTGCGCACCGTGTACATTGGTTTTGATGCACTCTTCGGGATTGTATTCAGCGGTATCCACCTGCTTGATGGCGGCTGCATGGATAATCACGTCCACTCCTTCGCAAGCCCGCGTCAGGCGTTCGAGGTCACGGACATCACCGATAAAGAAACGCAGTTGCGGATACTTATGACCGGGATATTTCTGTTTCAGCTCAAATTGCTTCAGCTCATCGCGGGAGTAAATAATAATTTTCTTTACTTGCGGATAATCACGGAGAATGGTTTCCACAAACTTCTTTCCGAAGGAACCCGTTCCTCCGGTAATCAATACGGATTTATTGTTAAGCATTATATGAAAAGTTTTATTCATCGATATATTCCCATGGATAGGGATTGTCTGTCACATTCTGAAATTCATCAACCGCTTCCTGCTGTTCGGGAGTAAGTGATAAGGAATCCCAGGAGGCGATGATGGAACGGCCTTCGTCGGCCAAAGACTCGTCGAACACTTCACCGTAGCAGGCGGTAAGCAGACGGAGCTTCAGTAAGGAAGCGGGAAGGGCGTCGAGCACATCCCAACAACAGTCCAGCACTTCCTGGACATGCTGCTGCTTTTCGCCATGGTCCACAAAAGAGGCGCTGTAACCCATAAGAAGGGCAAGACAGACATTTGCCTGCTCTTCGATGGTAGTGCCTTTTACACCCGACCGGTATAAAGCCATGGTAAGACGGTAGACCTCACCGTTCCGCCGTGACAAGTCATCGCTATAGACGGGACTGCCGTCCATACCCAAATACATCAGTTCGTGCGCAGCACGCTGAAGAGTGATTGCTTCTTCGGAAAGAGACATAAGCAATTATAGAATTAAGAATTAAAAATTAAAGTTCAGCCGATTACTTCTATAAGATCGGGATGGATAGTGGCCATGGCAACAGCTATGACACCTTGTATTTCGATAACCACGCGACGGTCACGTGCGCCTTTCACCTTCAGAAACACACCCTCTTGCCCCTCAAATTCACCGCCGGTAATCCGGACTTTGGTGCCTTTGGACAAGTTCAATTCATCCGGTTGAAAATAAAGAAGATGATCATCGTAAGTGCCGGATACGGCAATGAAACGCTGCATCTGACCGTCTGGGACAATAATCTTCTGCCCACTGCGGGTATCGGTGATATATTGCAGATAAGTGACTTGAGATTTTACACGCTGCACATCGGAAGGACGGGCATGGACAAAAAGCAGATTATGAACGACCGGAACCAGAGCACGGACTTTTTTCCCTTTTTTTATACATATCTTGTATTGCATAGGAATGAAACAGCCCAAATTTTCTTTCTTGAGCAGATGCATGGCATCCGGTTCTCTGCGGTAGGTGGCACGCATAGCATACCAGATTTCGACCTCTTTCTCTATTCCCATTTTTATGCTTTTGTTCAGACAAGGGTGTTCTCCTGGGGCTTTGAACCTCTTGCATACACTTGAAATTCAATTACTTGCGGACACTTTATGTAGAATACGACAAGCTTTATGCCCTTCTTGTCAACAGATTTTTTGCAGTCATTCATTACCTGTCAGGTAAAATGCTGTAAACGAATCTATTGCAAGCAAAAAGCGTTCAATAGACGTTCGTTTTTTGAACGTCAATATTTAAGAAAACTAAAGAGGGAAGATTACTTAAAAATTAGTAAAAGGAAGAAGTTAGAGAAATACAATGCAATAGGCTTACTGACAAAGTATTATACTCACTAAAAAGAAATTTATAGAATATTTTTATTAAACATTTTGCGAGATTCAAAAATACACGTTATCTTTGCGTTCATTAAACGAACGTTTAAAAAACACCTTTTCCAAACGAAATATTCCACTGTATAACAAATAATTACATTGAAATAAAAAATATCGTGTTTATAGAAATCAGATTCCTACAAACACGATATCAATTAAAAAAGAAATTACTATTCTCAGAAGTTAAAGATACCCAATTCCGGGAAAGTAGCCCCTTGCACTGCAAAACAGATTCCGAAGCAAGCCGCACTTACAATCCAAAGAATAACCAGCGTCCACTTCAAACCGGAATTCATCGGCTGCCATTTGAATATCTGACTGAAGATGGCCCATACAAGACTGACCAAAGGAATTCCTACCAGCAAGATTCCTGCAATGTACATCACAATGGCAGACAACGGAGAAGTAGGCAGTACCACATCAGCCATCGGGAAAAAGGAAATGAGAGCCGCACCGCCACCAACAGCCACCGCTATCGCAGCAAACAACAACGCCACAAATACCACTCCAAATACAAACAGTACCGGACTGCAGATAATGGCAAATATCACCAGACAGATTTTCAAGAACCAGCCGACAATCATCACCAATGCATCTCCCAACTTCTGCAAGAAAGTACGGGGTTTGTCCGACCTCATATAATCATTCACCCCATTGGCAACCTTCTCAAAACCGTCCGTCACCGTCTTTCCGATATTCTCTACCGTAACGGCCTCGCCACGCATACTCAACTTCTCGGCTGCTGTGCGGGCTTCCGGTATAACCAGCCAACACACAATATAGACCGGTATCAATGTCCCTACCCCACAAATCAAGATGACAAGCAGTAACAGTCGAAGTAAAGTTACATCCCATCCCAGGTAGGCAGCCATTCCACTGATGACACCACCCAGCATTTTGTCATCCGGATTGCGGTATAGACGACGGCGTGTAGTGCCATAAGCGGTATTGCTGTTCCAAGCACCGGCACCATAGCCGCCCCCGGCACTCGTGCTGCCGGAATCGGCACTAGCACTCTCTCCTTCCGCCTCCATATCTTCCGGCTTTCCCATGCGGGCAATCACCTCTTCCACATCGGCTATCGTGATTACTTGCGAACCGGCCGACAATTTCTCGGCAAAGAGTTCGGAAATACGGCGTTCAATATCATCTACAATCTCGTCGGCACCTGCTTCCTTGCGGAAGTGCATCTTGAGATTACTCAGATAATTATCCAAAAGACGGTATGCGTCATCATCAATATTGAAAACGGTTCCACCTAAATTTACAGTTAATGTCTTTTTCATAACACACTATTTATTTACAATTTGACTATTTACGATTTACTATTTACCATTCGGCGAATGCAGCATATTCTCTGTGGTCATTTCAAGAATTGCTGATGTGATTCACCGTCTCGTTCAACTCTTTCCAGGATGTTTCCAGTTCACCGAGAAAGACTTCTCCTTTTTCCGTCAACCGGTAATATTTACGGGGAGGACCTTGTGTAGACTCAATCCATTCATACCCCAAAAGGTCGTCGTTCTTCAAACGGGTGAGCAACGGATAAAGTGTACCTTCCACCACAATCAGTCTGGCTTCTTTCAACTTCTGAATGATATCCGAAGCATAAGCCGGCTCTTTGTGAAGCAGCAGCATGATGCAATATTCAAGCATGCCCTTGCGCATTTGCGACTTTACATTGTTTACATCCATAATGGTATTTACTATTTGACAATTTACGATTTACTATTTGGCTGCACAATAGAGTAATGAGTATCCTTATTCATTCTATTGTTGTTCCTTGTATGGCACAAATATATGTATTATATCAGTACCTTGCATTACAAA
>OHAV01000887.1_pt1 | contig 10781 bp, 6 predicted proteins | sample 1577271 | NCBI WGS metagenome assembly OHAV01 (sample SAMEA3879537, study PRJEB24766) | human gut metagenome | biome: human-associated habitat; feature: feces | place: USA | collected 1985/1987 | reverse complement strand
AACCCGTTGGGTAACTTTACCTTCACCTTTTCTACCGGTACGCAAATAGATACAATGGAGGTATCCGGAACGGTGCTTGACGCTTCCAATCTGGAGCCGATAAAAGGAATCCTGGTAGGATTACATTCCAACCTGAACGATTCGGCTTTTACAAAATTGCCATTTGACCGTGTGGCACGTACCGATAGCCGGGGACGCTTCTCTATCCGTGGCGTAGCTCCTGGCAAATATCGTATTTATGGGTTAATGGATGCAGACCAGACATTTACTTTCAACCAAAAAAGTGAAGTCATTGCTTTTAACGATTCACTGGTCATTCCTCGTATGGAGGAAAGAATCCGTATGGACACGGCTTGGGTGGACTCACTGACTTACGATACGATTGTTGAGAGGAAATATATGCATTATCTGCCGGATGATCTTATACTCCGTGCCTTTAAGGAGTTCAACTACTCACAATATTTGATTAAATCAGAACGGCTTGTTCCGCAGAAATTTACGTTCTATTTTGCCGGTCAGGCAGATACTTTACCTACATTGAAGGGGTTGAATTTCGATGAAAGGGATGCTTTTGTTATCGAAAAGAATCCGCGGAACGATACGATCCATTATTGGTTGAAAGACTCTTTGCTTTTTAAGCAGGATACACTTGCTATCAGCCTAACTTATCTTTATACGGATACATTAAATCAATTGGTATCACGTACGGATACGTTGAATCTGGTTTCGAAGCAAAAATATAAGAAGGAAGAACCGGAGAAAAAGAAAAAAAAGAAAAAGAAAGATGAAGAAGATGAGCCGGAACCAACCAAATTCTTGCCGGTGAATGTCGGTGCACCTTCATCAATGGATGTGTACGGTTCTATATCTCTGACTTTTGATGAACCGATTGCCCGTTTTGATAGTGCGGCGATTCATCTGAAAGAAAAGGTGGATACGCTTTGGAAAGATATACCATTTGAGTTTGAACAAGATTCTTTGAATCTGAAAAGATTCAACTTGTATTATGACTGGGAACCGGGTAATGAATATGAGTTCTCGGTAGACTCGACTGCATTCCATGGTATATATGGCTTGTTCACCGATAAAATAAAGCAGGGCTTCAAAGTACGTAAACTGGAAGAATATGCCAGTATCACCTTTCTGGTGACAGGAGCAGACTCTACTGCTTTTGTAGAATTGTTGGATGCTCAAGATAAAGTGGTGCGCCAGAGAAGGTTAACGGACGGAGGGTATGCAGACTTTTATTTTTTGAATCCTGGTAAATATTGTGCCCGACTGGTGAACGACCGGAATGGAAATGGAATCTGGGATACTGGTAACTTTGAAAAAGGAGAACAACCTGAGGAAGTGTATTATTACAATATGATCTTGGAGCCGAAGGCAAACTGGGACTTAGATAAGCAATCATGGGATATTCACGCAATTCCGCTAGATAAGCAGAAACTGGACGAACTTAAAAAACAAAAACCGGATGAAGACAAGAAAAAGAAAGATAGAGATAGGAATAGTCAGCGACGTCGCTAATTTTCGACGAAAAATTATAATTGGATTAGCGACATTGCTAATGGGAATCTTTGTTCTTCCTGCCAGTGCCCAGTGCGAAGCTAAGAACGATGCATTCAAATCCGGTGAGCACGTGATGTACGACTTGTACTTTAACTGGAAGTTTGTATGGGTGAAAGCCGGATTGGCCAGTTTGACAACGAACGCAACTACTTACCACTCGGAGCCTGCCTATCGTATCAATCTGCTGGCTTTGGGCAGTAAGCGGGCGGATTTCTTCTTTAAAATGCGGGATACGCTGACTTGTGTAATAGGTGAAAAACTCGAACCGCATTATTTCCGCAAAGGTGCCGAGGAAGGAAAACGTTATACGGTTGATGAGGCTTGGTTTTCTTATAAGGATGGTCTTTGTTTTGCCAATCAGAAGCGTACATACCGGGACGGATCCGTCACCGAGTCGGAAGAAAGTGACAGCCGTTGTATCTACGATATGTTGAGCATCTTGGCACAGGCACGTTCTTATGATCCTAGTGATTATAAAGTAGGGGATAAAATTAAATTTCCTATGGCTACCGGACGTAAAGTGGAGGAGCAAACGCTTATCTATCGTGGAAAAGAAAATGTGAAAGCTGAGAACGGGGTTACTTATCGTTGCCTGATCTTTTCGTTAGTCGAGTATGACAAGAAAGGAAAAGAAAAAGAGGTGATTACTTTTTTTGTGACTGATGATTTAAATCACCTTCCTGTCCGCTTGGATTTATTCCTGAATTTTGGTTCGGCAAAAGCATTCTTGAATAGTGTAACCGGCAATCGTCACCCGTTGACCTCTATTGTTAAATAAATCAAGAGAAAAGTCGGAGAGCCGGAAGTTGCCTGTAAAGGTTCTTCCGGCTCTCCGACTTTTTATTTTTGAATTTCGAAAGGTACTTTCTGTTCTTTTCTGAATACGCTTGATTCAAAAGTAGCAATTAAGTCCCCGTTCTGGTTTGTTACGTCGACTTGGTAACAGCCTGTACTTCGTCCGATATAGCGTTCGTGCGCTTCGGCATAAAGTGTATCGCCCGGTCCGCTTGCCCGTAGAAAAGTGATGTTGGAGGAGAGAGAGAAGGCTAGTGTACCGTGTGAGTTGGCTGCTGCGGCAAGCGCAAGGTCTGCTAGCGTAAAGATAGCTCCTCCCTGAGTCCGTGCGCCTGCATTAAGATGCTCCGGCTTTATTTCTAATTTGGCTTTACTATACCCTTCACGTACTTCCAGCAGCACTACACCTGCGTTTTCGGCGAAAAGATCATTTTTGAAGAATTCTTGTGGAGTCATGGTGTTTATAATTTTGATATTTCCTTGCAAATGTACCAAATTTGTCCCTCATTTGGATTATTTAGGTCGGTCTATTCTTGTTGAATGCATTATTTTTGCAATCAGATAATTAATCACTTAACAAAATAATCCGTGTATTATGAAAACAATTCTTAGCGCATTAGGACTATCCCTTCTGATCTTTACGAGTTGCGGTGGACAGAAAAAAGTTGAAGTAGACTTTATCCAGGACAACATCGACAACGCAGTGGCACAAAACACGATTCAAACGGATATTATCGAGAAATCAGGTAAAATCCTAAATCCGAGAACTATCAATAAAGACGGTAGTATATCTTATATACCTATTGACGACTGGTGTTCCGGTTTCTTCCCCGGCAGTATGTGGCTGACTTATAACCTGACCGGAGATCAGAAATGGTTACCGTTGGCTGAAAAGTATACAGAGGCCCTTGATTCTGTGAAGCATCTGAAATGGCACCATGATGTAGGCTTCATGATTGGCTGCAGCTATCTGAACGGATACCGTATGGCAGACAAGAAAGAATATAAAGATGTAATCATTGAAACGGCAAAATCTCTTTCTACCCGTTTCCGCCCGAATGCAGGTGTTATTCAGTCATGGGATGCCGATAGAGGCTGGCAAGGAACGCGCGGTTGGAAATGTCCGGTGATTATCGACAATATGATGAATCTCGAATTACTGTTCGAGGCAACCGCTTTTTCCGGTGACTCTACTTTCTATAATATTGCAGTGAAACATGCGGATACGACCATGGCTCATCACTTCCGTCCGGACAACAGTTGTTATCATGTTGTGGATTATGATCCCGAAACAGGCGAAGTGCGTAAGAGACAAACAGCGCAGGGATATGCGGACGAATCCGCCTGGGCTCGCGGACAGGCCTGGGCTTTGTACGGATATACTACTTGTTACCGCTACACTAAAGATAAGAAGTATCTCGACCAGGCGCAAAAAGTATATAACTTCATCTTTACAAATAAGAACCTGCCGGAAGATCTCGTTCCTTACTGGGATTATGATGCTCCGAACATCCCGAATGAACCGCGTGATGCTTCTGCCGCTGCTTGTACGGCTTCCGCCCTTTACGAACTGGACGGTTATCTGCCGGGCAATCATTACAAGGAAACTGCTGATAAGATCATGGAAAGCTTGGGTTCACCCGCTTATCGTGCTAAAGTTGGAACAAATGGAAACTTTATCCTGATGCACTCGGTAGGCAGTATCCCTCACGGACAGGAGATTGATGTTCCTTTGAATTATGCCGACTATTACTTCTTGGAAGGACTGATGCGCAAAAGAGACTTGGAAAAGAAATAATAAGGTTATCGTTTATTATTTATCATCTTATAACTTAAATATATATGAAACCTATAAATCTTTTGGTGGGAGGCCTGACACTGTTTACGGCACAGGGTTGCAAGGCTCCGAAGCAAGTAGTCGAACAATCGGAACATCCCAATATTATTTATGTATTTCCGGACCAGTACCGTAATCAGGCAATGGGCTTCTGGAGTCAGGATGGATTCCGGGATAAAGTAAATTTTGAGGGAGATCCCGTACATACCCCCAATCTGGATGCATTTGCACGGGAGTCTATGGTTCTGACCTCCGCGCAAAGCAACTGTCCGTTGAGTAGCCCTCATCGGGGAATGTTGCTGACCGGTATGTATCCGAACCGTAGCGGAGTGCCTTTAAATTGCAACTCTACACGTCCGATCAGTTCTTTGCGTGAGGATGCGGAGTGCATCGGTGATGTATTTAGCAAAGCTGGTTATGATTGTGCTTATTTCGGTAAACTTCATGCAGATTTTCCCACTCCGAATGATCCCGAACATCCGGGACAATATGTAGAATCCAAACGTCCTGTGTGGGATGCCTATACACCGAAAGAGCGTCGTCATGGTTTCAACTACTGGTATTCTTATGGCACGTTTGATGAACATAAGAATCCGCATTACTGGGATACGGACGGTAAAAGGCACGATCCGAAAGAATGGTCACCTCTGCATGAATCCGGAAAAGTTGTATCTTATTTGAAAAACGAAGGTAATGTGCGTGATACAAAGAAGCCTTTCTTTATCATGGTAGGGATGAATCCTCCTCATAGTCCGTATCGTTCATTGGATGATTGCGAAGAGCAGGACTTTGATCTTTATAAAAACCAACCTTTAGACAGTCTGTTGATTCGTCCTAATGTTGACCTGAAAATGAAGAAAGCCGAATCAGCCCGTTATTATTTCGCTTCCGTGACCGGGGTAGACCGTGCTTTCGGACAGATTCTGGAAACACTGAAAGAGATGGGGCTGGATAAGAATACAGTCGTTATTTTTGCCTCCGATCATGGTGAAACGATGTGTAGCCAACGTACGGATGATCCGAAGAATTCGCCTTACTCAGAGTCAATGAATATCCCGTTTCTGGTTCGTTTCCCGGATAAGATTCAGCCGCGGGTAGATGACTTGCTGCTTTCCGCTCCTGACATAATGCCTACTGTGCTCGGACTGTGCGGATTGGGTGATTCAATTCCGGCAGAAGTGCAGGGACGTAACTTTGCCCCTCTTTTCTTCGATGAAAAGGCTGAAATTATTCGTCCTACCGGTGCTTTGTACATTCAGAATATAGATGGTGAAAAGGACGAAAACGGCTTGGTAAAAACTTACTTTCCTTCATCACGAGGTATTAAGACTGCGGACTATACATTGGCTCTGTACATCGACCGTAAGACAAAACAGTTAAAGAAAAGTCTTTTATTCAATGACGCGAAAGACCCGTATCAGTTGAACAATCTACCTTTGGAAGAAAACAAGGAAATAGTGGCACAACTTTATCGTGAAATGGGTGCTATGTTGAAAGAAATCAACGATCCTTGGTATACGGAGAAGATTTTATCGGACAAAATACCTTATTAAGCAGTAGTTGGTTACTGTTTGACCATTTAATAATGACACAATGAAGAAAGATATTTGTTTTATACTACTGTTTCTGTTTGTAACAGTTTCTTCGGCTTTCGCACAACTCATAGGATTTGAGAGTAGTGAGGTACCCGAAGCATTTAAGACTTCCGGAAAGGGAGAGGCGAAAATTTCTTCTCTTTTCTATAAAGAGGGTAAAAGTAGCTTGGAGTGGGATTTCCAATCCGGTTCAACTTTGAATGTACAGATACCTCCTTTATCATTAAAAGGAAAAACGGAGAGACAGTATGGCATTACCTTGTGGATATATAATGAAAAGCCACAGCAGGATTCTATTCGTTTTGAATTCCTGAATAAGGCGGGAGAGGTGTCTTATTGGTTTGCTTATCATCTGCAAGCAGCAGGGTGGCGGGCTTGCTGGATTTCTTTCGAATATATGCAAGGCGATAAGAAGGACAAAGATATTGTAGCTTACAGGTTAGTTGCCCCCCAACGCAAAGGACGTATTTTTCTTGACCGTCTGATATTCCCGGAAAAGAAGATGAATCTTCGTACCACTCCGGATCAGCAGTTGCCGACTAATAATGGCTTGGCTAACCGTGACCTCTGGCATTGGTGCCTGGTATGGAAGTGGGAGCAACTGTCGTATGATACTCCATTGGCATCCAAGTTGACTGCTCGACAGGCGAAAGACCTGAAAACAATCGAGCAACGTCTGACAGATTTTTTGGAAGTGAAAAAAGCCCCTAAAAAGCAAGTTGATGCCGCTTACGAGACATTTAAAAGAGCGGATATCCGCCCGTCGGCAGCAGGTACGGGATTTACGGGAACACCTATTGTAGCTCCGGACGAACAGAATAAGAAGATAGGAGAGATGTCGTGGAATGATATTGAAACAATGCTTTCCGGTTTTGCGTATGACGTTTATTGCAATCGAAACGAGACATCAAAGAAAAACTACTTCACGGTGTTTGATTATGCTATTGACCAGGGATTTGCCTTTGGTAGCGGTATGGGAACCAATCATCATTATGGTTATCAGATACGTAAGATATATACGACGGCATGGTTGATGCGAGATGAGATCTATAAACATCCCCACAGGGATGCTTATTTGTCGACATTACGTTTCTGGTCTGCTTTGCAGGAGACTCGTCAACCGTGTCCTTTGGAACGGGATGAAATGCTGGATACTTGGCATACGCTTTTAATGGCGAGATTTATCTCTGCTATGATGTTCACGGATGCAAGAGAGCAGGCGCAGGCTTTGGAGGGCCTCTCCCGTTGGGTTTCTTCTTCTTTACACTATTCACCGGGAACAATTGGTGGTATTAAGATAGATGGCACAACTTTTCACCATGGTGGTTTCTATCCGGCATATACGACCGGAGTGCTGGCCGTAATAGGGCAATTCATTGCTTTTACTAACAATACGGATTTTGAACTGACGGAAGAAGCCCGGCAACATATAAAATCCGCATTTATTGCCATGCGCAATTATTGTAATCTTTATGAATGGGGAATTGGTATCAGCGGACGTCATCCTTTCGGTGGAAAAATGGGGAATGATGATGTGGAAGCATTTGCCAATATAGCTTTAGCCGGTGATTTGTCCGGTCGGGGGAATACGTTCGATCATGCTCTGGCAGCAGATTATCTACGGTTAGTACGTGATAGGGATACTCCGAATGCGCGTTTCTTTAAGAAAGAAGGCATCAAGCCTGCACAAGCTCCACAAGGATTTTTTGTTTATAATTACGGTTCGGCAGGTATTTTCCGCCGTGCAGATTGGATGGTGACACTAAAAGGATATACTACTGATGTTTGGGGGGCTGAAATCTATACAAAAGATAATCGTTACGGACGTTATCAGAGTTATGGTTCGGTGCAGATCATGGGAAAAGGAAACCCCGTTTCCCGTACCGGAAGCGGCTTTGTACAGGATGGTTGGGATTGGAACCGCCTGCCGGGTACGACTACTATTCATTTGCCCTTCGAGTTGCTGGATAGTCCGTTAAAGGGTACTACCATGGCTCATTCCAAGGAAAACTTCTCCGGTAGCAGTTCCTTGGAAGGCAAGAATGGCATGTTTGCTATGAAGTTAATGGAGCGTAATTTGGAAAACTTCACTCCTGATTTTGTTGCCCGTAAATCTGTATTCTGCTTCGACAACCGGATGATTTGTCTGGGAACCGGCATAACGAATAGTAATGCCGATTATCCTACGGAAACGACTCTTTTCCAGACGAAATACAACGGCGGAGAACAGAAAGTGGGTAATGACGGCTATTGGTTACATGACGGTTATGACAATTACTATCATGTAGTAGACGGAACAGTTCGTTCGCAGATCGCGGAACAAGAATCACGTCATGAGAAAACCCGTGCGGTCACTAAAGGAAAATTCTCCTCTGCATGGATAGAGCATGGTAAAGCTCCGAAGAACGGAACTTATGAATATATGGTATTGATACAGCCTTCTGCAGCGGACTTGGACGACCTTCAGAAAACTCCTGCGTATGAAGTCCTGCAACGTGATCAAACGGCTCATGTCGTTTATGATAAGAAAACAGGTATTACGGCGTATGCGGTTTTTGAGGCTTATCAGCCGGTAACTGATAAGGTGATTGCTTCTATTCCTGCTGAAACAATGGTGATGTATGCGAAAGAAACCGGTAAAGGAGTTCGTTTGAGTGTTTGTGACCCAAACTTGAATATAAAAGAAAAGGCGTATACGACGAAAGAACCTAGCCGTCCTATTTATAAGAAAATACTACTCAAAGGTCGTTGGACGCTAAAGAATTCAATGGAAAATGTCCGGTTGGAGCGACAAGGAAATGATACACAATTGACGGTAACCTGCCAGCACGGACAACCTGTTGAGGTATTAATGGAAAACAAGTGATTAGATGATAAGATTTGTAGTTTAAGAGGGGTATTAGTTACTATGTTTCTATGAAACAGAAAGACCGGTTCGTAATGAGCCGGTCTTTTTTATCTGTAGAAGGGATTTATCTCCCTGATGTTTAATATTTATTTATTCAATCTCCACTCAAAACCGTCTTTTGTATCTTTGATTTCGAATCCGAGGGCTGTTAATGTGTTACGGATTTCGTCGGAAGTAGCCCAGTCTTTGTTGGCTTTTGCTTTCATACGCTGTTCCAGCAACATATCCACCACTTTACCATAGGCATTTTCACGACTGTCGGAAGAACCTTTTTCTTCTTTCAATCCCATAATGTCAAAGCAGAACAAGTGGAAAGTTTCTTTCAGCTCTTTCAAGTCTTCAGCGGAGATCGTTGCATTGCCGGCAATGACGTTATTAATGATGCGGGCACCTTCGAAAAGCTGTGCGATGACAATTGGAGTATTCAGGTCGTCATTCATGGCTTCGTAGCATTTGGCACGCAGCTCTTTTACATTGATACCTTCTGAAGTTGCGGATGCAGGGGTAACCTTTCCCAATCCATCGATAGCTTCTATCAGACGTTGCAATCCCTTTTCGGAAGCAATCAGTGCTTCATTGCTGAAATCGACCGTACTGCGGTAGTGGGCTTGCAGGATGAAGAAGCGGATTGTCATTGGAGTATAGGCTTGGGTCAGCAACTTATGTGTGCCATTGAAGAACTCATCCAATGTGATGAAGTTGCCGAGCGATTTACCCATTTTCGTTCCGTTAATGGTAATCATGTTGTTATGCATCCAGTAGTGAACCATATCGTCGCCTTGTGAGGCTACTGATTGTGCTATTTCACACTCATGATGCGGGAAAATCAGGTCCATTCCTCCGCCGTGAATGTCGAAGTGCTCACCCAGATATTTGCGTCCCATAGCGGTACATTCGGCATGCCAGCCGGGGAAACCGTCGCTCCAAGGAGATGGCCAGCGCATGATATGTTCCGGCTGTGCCTTTTTCCAGAGGGCGAAATCGGCGGGATTACGCTTTTCACTTTGTCCGTCAAGGTCGCGGGTGGTGTTCAGTACATCATCCAGATTGCGTCCGGAAAGTTTTCCGTAGTGATAATCCTTGTTATATTTGGCTACATCGAAATAGACGGAGCCTTCACTTTCGTAAGCATATCCGGCGTCCAGAATCTTCTGTACCAGTTGGATTTGTTCGATGATATGGCCCGAAGCATGAGGTTCGATACTTGGAGAGAGCACGTTGAGGGCTTCCATTGCTTTATGGTAGCGGTTCAGATAGTACTGAACGACTTCCATTGGTTCCAGTTCTTCCAGACGGGCTTTCTTGGCAATTTTGTCTTCTCCTTCATCGGCATCATGTTCCAAATGACCTACGTCAGTGATATTGCGTACATAACGTACTTTATATCCTAGATGAGTGAGATAACGGAAGAGTACGTCGAAAGTAATGGCCGGGCGTGCATGTCCCAGATGCGCATCACCGTAAACAGTCGGTCCGCACACATACATACGTACCTTTCCCTCTTCCAGAGGTACAAATTCTTCTTTTCTTCGTGACATTGTATTAAAAAGTTTCATGTCTCTTTCCTCCGATATATTACTTCTTAACAGAATCCCAGAAAACTGTTCCCTGCAGCTCAGTCCTGTTTCTCGATAAGAAGGCAGATTGCCTGAGAAGCAATCCCTTCTCCTCTTCCGGTAAATCCGAGTCCTTCTTCTGTCGTTGCCTTTATATTGATCTTTGATTCCGGAATTCCAAGTGCATCTGCCATATTTTTGCGCATCTGCGGAATATGTGGTGCCATTTTCGGCTTCTGTGCAATCACTGTTGCATCAATGTTTCCTACTGCATATCCCTGTTTTCTAAGCAGTTCCGCCACATGAACCAGCAGTTTAATACTGGAAATTCCCTTATAAGCCGGATCTGTATCCGGAAAATGTTTGCCGATGTCTCCAAGTGCAGCGGCTCCAAGCAATGCATCCATAACTGCATGAATCAATACATCTGCATCAGAATGTCCAAGGAGTCCCTTTTCCCACGGAATATCTACTCCACCCAGGATCATTTTCCGTCCTTCCGTCAGTTTATGAACGTCATA
>OHAV01000884.1_pt1 | contig 10796 bp, 9 predicted proteins | sample 1577271 | NCBI WGS metagenome assembly OHAV01 (sample SAMEA3879537, study PRJEB24766) | human gut metagenome | biome: human-associated habitat; feature: feces | place: USA | collected 1985/1987 | reverse complement strand
GCAAATGGAGTATCTATCCCTGTTATGAAAGTTTGGAGAGTTCACGTTGCTTTTCTGTACTTCCGCATAAGCTCTGTAATATTTGTTTGTCCCTTTATTGCTATAAAGCTCTGATATCTCCAGAACTTCTACTTTTGGATGACGCTGTAAGATTTTCTGAAACCACACAATGTCATTCTTCGTTCCCATCAATCTGACTTTTAACATTAGTCTGCTCCTCCAAATAAGGCATACAGTTCCCGGTTATAAGTCGCATACTCCGGATAGCGGATCTGTATCGCCTGCCAAAAGAAAGGTGCATAGGCACAGCAAAACAAGTCCTCCACTGTATTTGTGTAATCATCTACACTCGGTGTGCCATTGCAATACAGGTTAAATGCTATTCGCACCACCTTCATACTGCCACTGGTCTGCCAGCCTTCATGCAGACACTCAGTTTTTACACATCCCGTCTTAAAATCATAGATGCTATCAACATTTCTTCTCGTATCATCGCTGATACCAAGGCAATAGCAAAGTGCCTTGTGGTACACATCCTGATAGCGTACCTCTTTTAATTTTTCATAGTAGAATTTTTCATGTGCTTCGCTGATAAAATTGATTGTCTGTTCCTTTTTGTTTTCTGCTCCTAACGCTGTGTTGTTCATAGTGAACCTCCTTTTAAATTGAATTGAAAAAGGCACTCCTAATGGAATGCCCTAATATAAAAAATAGGGACACTCTTTCAAGTATCCCTACGTTCTATCAACATATCTGATAGTTCTCTATTTACTTTCATATTCAGAATTCTTTGTGTTCCCACAACCGAGGTCTAACGCTACAACAACAGTCACCTTCCTCACAAGCTCTTTTTCCTTGTGATTTTCAGCAATCCTGTTGAAGCTGAAAAACTCTACAAAGTGCGTAAATTCAAGGATTTCTACATATCCTTTCTGTGTAGTCCTACCACAGTCTCAACGGTACTTTCATTGTCCCAACAAAGTTCCTGTGTCTCCCTGTCTCCAAAATACACCGGAAAACGGAACTTTATGTGCTTCAGGAATCTGCCATCTGGCTGCTCCTGCTCGTAAATGTCCACCTGTTCCACAAAGCTGTTAAGAAATTCTTTCTTCTCCAGGTCGGTGAACTTATCATATAGTTTATCAAAATATAAAAGAAATTGATAGACGTTTTCTTCTGATATTTTCTGTTGCCGGATATTCAACAGGCGATTCTTAACTTCTTCTATACTGTTCTCCACGCCTTCAATTTCATCATATAGACGATATAAGCGTGTCTCCATATCCTGATATTTCTTTTCATAAAATTTATCCATGATATCCAAACTATCCATCTGCTGTCCAAGTCTTGCTTTTGCTCCGGTCAGTTGCCTGTGCTGTTTTTCCAGTCTTTCAATCTCTTTTTCTATTTCTTCTGTATCTATTCTTGAACCGATTTTATTCAGAATTGCTTCTTCAAATTTCGGATTCTTCACCAGCTTCCGAATAACTTCTTCCACTGCATTGTTAATCTTCTCCTCGCTCCATTGTTTACGATATCCACATTTATGACCATCTACCAGGCGACGATGTTTGCAGGCATAATAGAAATAATCCTTATATAAGGTTCCGTCTTTCTTTTTCTTTCGGTTCACGTTTCCATACATACCGCTTCCACATAACGGACATCTCAATATTCCGGATAAAATATGCTCATGATCGAGGCTATGTGTCTTTTCATATTTCACACCTGTTTTTTCCCGTTTTTGATGAGCCAGCTCCCAGTCTGTTTCCGAAATAATCCCTTCATGGATACCATCGTGCAGCATATAATTTTCCTGCTTTACAATGCGATATTCATTTCTTGTACCAGAAACTTTCTCGTTTTTCCTTCGTCCATAAGCCAGCTTTCCACAGTATACCGGATTATCCAGAACGCCTTTTATAAATGATGCGGCAAATGCATCCAGTGTATTATTCTGTCGTTTTTTCTTTTTATATCCATGCTGGTTCAGCCATGCAGCAATCGCAGAGATTCCCATATTAGTATGAATAAATTTGTCATAGATCAGACGAATAATCTCTGCTTCGTCCTCTGCGATCTGCAATTCTCCATTTACCAATTCATAGCCATATGGAGCAAATCCGCCGTTCCATTTTCCTTCCCTGGCTTTCTGCTTACGTCCCTCCATTGTCTGAACAAGGATATTCTCTCGTTCAATCTCTGCCACCGCAGACAGAACAGAAATCATCAGCTTTCCACTATCTTTTGAGCTGTCAATTCCATCTTCAACACAGATCAGATTCACTCCAAAATCCTGCATCCGCTGCAAAGAATTTAAAACATCTGCCGCATTACGACCAAATCTGGAAAGCTTGAACACCAGTACAAACTGCACCTCATCTGTGCCATTCTCAATATTATCCAACATTCTCTGAAATTCCGGTCTGCCCTCTACGCTCTTTCCAGATTTACCTTCATCGGAATACTCATTTACGATTTCCATGTTCTGAAATTCCGCATATCTTTTGAGTTTTTCTTTCTGAGCATCTAGACTGTATCCATCTACCTGCATGGTTGTGGATACTCTGGTATATATATCGCATTTAATCTTTTTATTCTTCATAATCTTCCTCGCAATATAACTCCGTTTTGTTGTCCCAACTTTATTTTAGTACTTGTTCCAACTATTTTCAATACTTCTTTTTATTTTTTATTGACATATTTTCGTTACAACCATATAATAATGATAGAGACAGGATTTCTGTCATCGAAAATATTGTTCGCCCACCGTTGGCGGCTTATAAGTGATCGGCCCGAAAATATTGTTCGCTCACCGGAAGCGTCTAATAAATGTCCGGCTCGAAAATTTCGGCCCTGCCGCATGGCAGGGCTTTTTTTATAGGTGATAAACATGATATATCAAGAAGGATACGTTTACCATATTAAAGATGAATACTTTGAAAAAGTACAGGATTCCAACTTAATGCAGAACAAAGAGGGCGGTACATACCGTCCTACTTTTTACTGTCTGCGTGACAATAAAACTTCTCTGTTATGGATGGTTCCACTCAGTTCTCGTGTAGAAAAGTTTAAAGCAATACACGATAAACAGGTGGCTAAATACGGAAAGTGCCTAACGATTGTTTTAGGTGAATTTGATGGAAAAGAAGCTGCTTTTCTTCTCCAGAATATGTTTCCAATCAGAGAGTACTATCTTGACCATATACATACTCGAAATAATAATCCGGTTCCTGTTAAGCATTCCATTCACAGGGAAGTAACAACACGTATGAAAAAAATTCGTCAACTTCATTCCAGAGGCAAAAAAGTGGTATTTCCAGATATTGACCGACTAGAGCAGATTATGCTTGCAGAAGTAAAAGATAACGCAACCGAATAATTTCACAAAAAAGCGACAGTCTGATTTACATTTTGTATTTCAGGAAACTGCCGCTTCTTTTTCTTCCTTATTCTGTTTTTCTTCCTCCAACTCCCGGAGGACTTCTTCGCCGTACTTATCAATCATCCGTACCAGAAAATCAATGCACCGCTCAAATTCAATATTCTGTTGCATAAGCTCCTCCCGTTATTGTTTGTTCTGAGCTTATTTTACAGAACCTGCCTGAAAACCACATTGAATAGAAATTGATTGTAAATTGACACAATCACTTTAAAAATATCCGTATTTCCTTGAATCGAATGTATGTTCGTGTTATGATAGATATACTCAATCTTAACTACGAAAGGGGAATTTCTATTGAATCGATGCGATTTTTCTTCTATTAGCACTTGCTTAAAAAATCATATCAGCGAAAGTAATCAAATGAGTCAGCCTGATTTTTTATACGAATTATTTGAAGATTTTATGGATGATCCGGCAAATCAGGATTTTTCAATGGACAACGGTCTGGTTTGCCGCTGGATGACTGGTCAGACTAAAATCAGTCCTAAAATATCCGCTTACTATTCCAAGCCATCCAATCAGGAAAAATTAGCCCATACCATCCACCAGAATCTTCTTCCACTGATGTCTGACTGTAATATGGCTATAGAAGATATTTACACTTTATTCATTCAGGATGACAGCATCTCAGATGCGAAAAAGAAAAATCTGACTCCCTTATATAAACCAGCCAGTTCAAGACTGCTGTTTCTTGCAAAACTGATTTCTTTTGGCATGGAACGTCAATTCATCAAACGTAATACCAAAAATCAGAAGCTGCTCGCCGGAGGAGCTTTATCCCCCATTGTGCTGGATTATATTATGGACAGTGAGGTTCCGAAACCATGCCGTCATTTTATCGGAAGAGATAAAGAACTGGAAGAATTATATACCATGCTTGAGGAAAACCGTCATGTTTTTCTTTACGGAATTGCCGGCATCGGAAAAAGTGAACTTGCCAAAGCCTACGCAAAGCGGTACATGAGGCATTACACCAATATCCTTTATGTAGAATATACCGGCAATCTTCATCAGGATATTACTGACATGGATTTTATTGATGATCCACCAGAAATCAGTGAACAGGAACGGTTTCAAAGACATAACCGTTTTCTGCGTTCTCTGAAATCTGATACTCTGTTGATCATAGACAATTTTAATGTCTCTGCTACACAAGACAGCTTTCTGTCAGTAGTATTAAAATATCGCTGCCAGATTTTGTTTACAACCAGAAGCAAACTGGATGAATACTGTACTCTGCCATTAAAAGAAATATCGGATATGAACGCTCTCTTCCAGCTGGCATCAGTATTTTATTCAGAGGCAGACACGTACCGGGCAACAGTTGAAAAGATCATCGAAACTGTTCACGCTCATACTTTTGCCGTGGAACTGGCAGCAAAACTTCTGGAAAATGGAATCTCAACTCCAAACCAGTTATTAACAAGACTTCAGGTGGAAAAAGCATCTTTCCACAACGAAGATAAAATTAAAATAATCAAAGATGGACAAAGCAGCAAAGCCACCTATTACAGTCATATCCATACGCTATTTTCTTTATACACTTTATCTCTTGAACAGCAGGATACCATGTGTAATATGTGCTTTCTTCCTTCCACCGGTATTTCCGCCCGTATATTTGCCAAATGGCTGGAACTGCCCACACTAAATGAGATCAACGATTTAATTGAGACTGGTTTTGTCCAGACAACAAAACGTCGCACTATCTCTCTGCATCCGATGATTCAGGAAATCACCCTTTCAGAGACAAAACCATCTGTAACTCGCTGCCACATATTACTGGATTCTTTACAGAAAATATGTTTAATGCATGGGATTGAAGTTGATTATTACAAGAAACTGTTTCAAACAATCGGAAATATCATAGAATTGATTGAAAAGGATGATATACCAAAGTATCTGCTTTTTCTGGAAAATGCATTTCCATACATGGATAACTATAACTACCACAAAGGTATGAATGGAATCATTCAGGAACTGAAATGTCTATTAAAGACAAAAAACATTGGCACTGACTCTGACCAGGCATTATTGCTGGATTTTCAGGCAGCCCTTGAAACCAAACCTGAAAAAGCAATAAAACTGGAAAAGGATGCACTTGCCCAGATAGAAACTATCACTGCTAACAATGCTCGCCTTGTTTCCAACCTTCATGCCAATCTCGGTGGACTTTACCGCATGAACGGTCATCCCGATCTTGCAAGAGAACACATAGAAAAAAGTATCTCACTGCTTGACCAATTTAACCTGCTTCATATAAATGACAGCATACCTCAGATTGCCAATTATGCAATGTTCCTGACAGAACAGCAGGAACCCGAAAGAGGCATCTCTGAATTGCAAAAATTATCCGGCATCATCAAGGAATACCATTCCGATGACTGTCTGGATTATGCCAAAGTACAGGAAACCCTTGGAACCATTTATCTGATGACTGCCAATCTTCCGCAAGCCAAAACACATTTTAAAAGAGCTTTCAAAATATATGAAAAGATCTGGGCTGATGAACCAGAAATGATTGAAGCAAAATATCAGGAAATTCAGGAGTTATATCCACAGATTGGATTTTGCATTGGAAAAAATCTATCCGGTCTTTTAACAAAATAAGCATAATTTACGGCGGGCAACTTGCCCGCCGTTATATTCAACTATTCGTCAAATAAATATATGCATCTTCCAAAGTGATATCATTATCCAGGACACAATTCTCATTTGGCTTTCCTTTGCTTAATACTTTCATATGAATTCCATTTTCTACATACTGCTTAGATGATATAGAATAATTGGCTTCTAACAAACGGGCTTCTTCTGCGTTTTGTACCGTACAATTCCAAACACAGCCCTTTGCATTTTCCAGCAACCCACTCACGCTTCCAGAATATAAAAAACTTCCCTTTTTCATAATGGCAAGCTGTGTACAGGTTGCTGCTAAATCTTCTACTACATGAGTGGAAAACAGCACAGTTCTATCCTTTGAAAAATCAACCAAAAGATTGCGGATCCTGATTCTTTCTTCCGGATCTAACCCGGTGGTAGGTTCATCAATAATCAAAAAATCCGGATTATTAAGAAGTGCCTGTATGAGTCCGACACGTCTCTTCATACCACCAGATAATTGCCGCATTTTTTTATTCTGATGCTCTGTAAGAGAAGTCTTTTCCAGATAATAGGTAATTCTTTGTTCGAGGTCATTTCTGGCTACTCCTGACAGTCCCCCCATATATACAAGACATTCTTTCACCGTAAGATTCGGATATAAGTCGATTTCCTGTGGAAGATAACCAATCTTTTTCTGTATTTTCTCATAATTTCCCTCGTTATACAGAATTCCATCAAGGGAAACCATTCCTTCCGTTTGTTTTAAAACAGTTGTAAGAACCCTCATCAAAGTGGTTTTTCCGGCACCATTCTCACCCAAAAGTCCGTAAATTCCCTTAGGTATTTCAAGAGATGCCTTATTTACTGCAACTACACCATTTTTAAATCTAACTGTTAAATCATTTATTCTAATACTCATAATCTATCCTCTTTTCTTTAAAGTCATTGGTAATACTGCAAATAAAAACAGCCCCGCTATAAAAGACACAAGCGTTCCATAAATCCAACTCTCGGACATTAATTGAGTAGGTTCACAAAAGCTGAAAGAAAACAATCCCAGATTTCCGAAAAATGAACTTCCCGCTTTTGATATAAGTCCAATGACAATTCCAAATAAACATCCAATACCTGCCCACATATTTCGAAGCAATGTACACAAAATCACAGAGCATATACTCCAAAGCCAGATAGTTCCAAACATTGCAATGAAATATAAAAGAAATATCTGAATACCCGAAATGCCTTCGTTTACACTGCCCGGTTTTTGCCAGAAAAACAAAACATATCCAACACAGGAAAGTATTAATAAATATAATATTTGAACGCCCACTCTCTGCGATATTACTTTTAACTGCTTTTTTTGATCATACAAATGAAATACATCGGCACGCTTACTTTTTACTTCCATCAAATATGTGTCACTACAAAAAATAATTGTTAAAAATGCTATTGGCGACTGAATCGCTGAACCGATTTCTTCATAGTATATAATCGGATGAATAGCACACAATATCAGTATAAATGCACATGAATAAAAAATCTTATATAACGACAGGCAGTTTTTTAGTTCCGTTTTCAATGAACCCTCCTCCTTTTCCAGATTGTAACAGAAATACATACTAATATAACTGATGAAATTACAAGAATAATCTGATTTATGTTTGACATTTTGGCTACATGTGTTTCAAAAAATCTGCCAGGGAATCGCACCATAATAGAGAACGGTCTCATATAATAAATATCATTCTTCATGGTCAGCATATTTGAATATATAATGTGTAAAAACAAGATTGGTGCTGCCGGAAGCGGATTTTTAAATATTAACGCTGTAATTGTATAGACACAACATATCATCAAAAGATTCGGAACAATATAGATCAGAGAATTCACGCAAAAATCAATTGGTGTTACTGGAAAGCCCGATTCTAAAGACGTTTTCAAACACAGCATAAAGAATATAACATTCAAAATCACTAATACTCCCAGCATACTAATGAATCCGCTTATTACTTTCCCACATATATATTGGATTGCCGTAACAGGCTTTGTATGTAATAATTCATAGGTACTTTTTCGTGTATCCTGAATAAATAAAAATGATAGCAAGACTGTTGCAAAAAAGGCCATATGCAATCCTGCAAAATCCGTAAATTTTTTGGCAAAGTACCAGGAAAAAGAATGTTCGGATAATTTCCGCTCGATATAATGATTGATTTCTTCTGCTGTCCCCTTATGAATTTCAAGGTCCTCATAAGCATATATTGCATTATAATAGCCATATTGGGATTCCAAAAACTCAGAAGCAGTCTTTACATCCATATTCTGAATTTCTTTCATTACATGATCTGCTTCCTGCCTGCTAAATCCAAAACCATTTTTGGAGGTGTCCATTAACGTCTCTTTGATCGTATCTTCCCACTCCCTTCTTCTTTCTTTATCATCAGATGTGGGAATGTACCCATCCATGACATCAGCATCTTCCAATGCTACGTCATTTTGTGTGATCTGTTCATTCTGTTTGATATAATGAATTTGCAAATACGATGACAGACATTGATACATACTGGCAACTATAATAATCAAGCCAATCCACAAAACAGGGTTCTTTAAATAATCAAGTATACTTCTTTTTATGATTGTTTTCATTGTATCTCTTCCTTTCTTTATTTCTTTAACAACATCATACAAATCAATTCTCAATAAATTCACAACAAAAAAGACTAAAACCACTTTATTTGTGATTTCAGCCTTATAAAGTATTTTTATTCAGCTTTGAAAAGAGCTTCTACATGAGCACCGCCTTGTCTGGCATTATATATTTTCAAATTTCCTCCATGCTTTTCACAGAAAATACGAGAAATATACATACCAAGGCCAAAATGCTTTAAATCATCTTGTGGATTCTTATGATAAAATGGCTCTGTTACTTTTTCCTCAGTATCCACAAATCCTATTCCATCATCTTCAACAGAAATTATAAGAAAACCATCCTTTTTCTTTATCTGCAAAGCAATACTTTTTTGTGCATATCGAACCGCATTTTCCAGTAAGTTGTCTGTCACTTCCATGACAAGTTCCTCATCCACTTTCACAATGTTTTGTTCCTGCACTCTTTCTACCTTACATAATTTACTTTCCTTCTTGGACAGCATGGCAGCTTCTGCCTCAATCTTTTTTGCCAGTTCCGATAACTCTATCTCTGAGCATTGCAGTTCCCTCTGTTCTAAATGGGACATTTTTCTCATGTTTTCCGTGAAATGCTCTATACGGTCAATCTGATACATGCCTGTTTGTAAGATATCAATAACATCCTCTGTTTTTATACTCTCGGCAGAAACAAACTCTAAGAGCATTTCCTGATACCCACGCAATATGGAAAGTGGAGAACGTATATCATGTGCAATTGCATTCCGCAAAGCCTTCTCGTCATCAATCATTCGCCACATCTTTCTGTTGTTATCTGCTAAATCACTTCGCATCATTTCAAATTCTTTACACAAAGTTCCCATCTCATCTTTATTTTCATAGGACACATGAAAATCCAGTTCATTATCTGCAATCATTTGTGAGGCATCTTTTAGTTCCTGTAGAGGTGTCTTTAACTTATTTTTATAAAAAAAGAATACCGCAACAACACTCCCAACAATCGAAAAAATCAGTACCGAATATGTTTCCATAAAGTCACACATTTCCGAAAGATGATAGTCCAAACGATTCATCTGCGATTGATTAGGTCTTGATATCTCAATCTCGTATTTCTTTCCATATTGCTGAAACACGTCCGTATAATCTGCATAATCAATATATTTTTCCCATATTTTATTCTGCATATTTCCTGCAAAATGAACTGTAAATCCAGATAACAGAAATGCTGCCGTTAAGCTGATCACAAAATAAAGCAGAATTGTTTTTTTCAGTGACAAGTTTCTTATTTTTTCCATCGGTATCCAATCCCCCATACAGTTTCTATGTATTCTTTTTCTGAATAATCCGCTATTTTTTTCCTTATACGCCGTACTAATTCCGTTATCGTTCTACTGTCCCCTTCCGCATCATATCCACAGACTTGTGCATATATACGTTCTTTATCAAACACCTGCCCTGGATGCATGGATAAGAATTCAATAATCTGATATTCAATTTTTGTGAACTCCATCTTGTGTCCAGCTATAGCTACTATTTTTTCAGAATAATCAATCAGCATTTCATCCATGAAACGGTATTCCGTTTTTTGTTGATGCCTTTCTTCTCTCTTTATGTTTGTGACAATCCTTGCTTCCAACTCCCGAAGACTAAATGGTTTCGTAATATAATCATCCCCACCTGAAAGCAACCCATTAATTTTATCATCTTCGTCAACTCTTGCTGTCAGAAATAAAATTGGACATAACACTTTACTGCGTATCAGACGACATACTTCAATCCCATCCATGCGTGGCATATTGATATCCAACAAAATAATATCCGGTTTCATTTTTATTTTATTTAATGCTTCCATTCCATCTGTAGCCGTAATGGTTTCATATTGTTTCATATTAAAATAACTACAAAGCATTTTCACCAATTCTTTATCATCATCGACAACTAAAATCTTGTATTTCATCCAAACCACCTCCAGCATCCATATTATACGATAAAAAACAATGAAATCACAACAAGAGTACATGAAGAACGTAAGCACAATATATCTTTTTTCTCAATTCCTGCTCAATTTCCCCTCAATGTCTTTTACCTCCGATCTTCGTATGCTTAT
>OHAV01000883.1_pt1 | contig 10797 bp, 10 predicted proteins | sample 1577271 | NCBI WGS metagenome assembly OHAV01 (sample SAMEA3879537, study PRJEB24766) | human gut metagenome | biome: human-associated habitat; feature: feces | place: USA | collected 1985/1987 | reverse complement strand
CGCCCCGGCGCGTTTTCTTTACGCTCCGCGCCCTGGCGGGTTCGAATCCCTCCTCCTCCGCCGTATTTATTTTTAAGGGACTCAAAACAAAAAAGCCCCCATTCCCGGGAGCTTTCTCAACCAAAATGGCGGAGGAGGAGGGATTCGAACCCTCGTGACCTTATACAGGCCAAACGGTTTTCGAGACCGCCGCATTCAACCACTCTGCCACCCCTCCGCGTGGGGTAAAAACAAAGCAGGCACTAAGGCCTGCTTTGGAATTAACTGGCGGAGAGTCAGGGATTTGAACCCTGGAGACGCTTTTGACGCCTACACGATTTCCAATCGTGCTCCTTCGGCCACTCGGACAACTCTCCGTTAAATGCGAAAGTCAGTATACACGAGGAATCGAAAAGTGCAAACAGAAAACTTGGCATTTTTTAAAGCGCTCGCTCCGCACCCGTATCCGGCATGTGCCAGATGAGTACTAAAAAAGCATCCTGACCAGCCAGATCCCGCTCGATGATCTGTTCAAAATAGGTATTCATGAATGACGTGGCAGCGAATTTAAAAATTTTGAGGCAATCGATCGAACCGGTGGTATGCATTTCGTGACCACAACCCTGCAATCGGCGACCTGCGGTTTGACTCAGGTTGTCCTCGCCGCAGCGTATCTTGCTATCGAATTCGTCAAGCTCTTGGTCAGCATTTGGTTGGAATACGCATGAAGAGCCGTGTAAGCATGGGTATATGTGGAGGTCATGAGGTTGTAGCTGCATATTCTTGCAGCCTGGGAGGTTGAAAGATATTATTACCAAGTCTTTTCCTGCTTCAGGCGCACCTTCACGACCTGAAGCCACATTTGCCCAGAGGAGGTGACAATATGAAGGCTTATGAACTGCTGTTCTTTGTTGACCCGTCGCTCGACCCCGAGACTCGTCTCGCTGTTATGAAGCGTATCGATACCACGATCGCTGAGGGCGCTGGCAAGGTCGACTCCGTTGACGAGTGGGGCAAGCGCAAGCTCGCCTACGAGATCAACGACCTCACCGATGGTGACTACACCCTCATCAACTTCCACGCAGATCCTACCCAGATCGCCGAGCTTGATCGCGTCCTGCGCATCACCGACGCTGTGGTCCGCCACATGATCGTCCGTCGCGACGACCAGGAGTAAGACTGTCGTTTTGGACTGGGCTTGTGCCCCAAGAGGAAGTAGTGAGTTATGAGCATCAATCGAGTGAACATCACCGGTAACCTCACCCGCGATCCCGAGCTGCGCGCCACCGCCGGCGGAACCCAGGTTCTGTCCTTTGGCGTTGCCGTGAACGATCGTCGCCGCAACGCGCAGACTGGCGAGTGGGAGGACTATCCCAACTTTGTCGACTGCACTATGTTCGGCACCCGCGCCGAGGCCGTGAGCCGTTTCCTGGCAAAGGGAAACAAGGTCGCGATCGAGGGCAAGCTGCGCTACAGCTCTTGGGAGCGCGACGGTCAGCGCAGGAGCAAGCTTGAGGTCATCGTCGATGAGATCGAGTTTATGAGCTCCCGTGGTGGCCAGGGTGGCTACGATCAGGGCGGTTACGCCCCCGCAGCTCCCGCGCCCGCAGCACGTCCTGCCGCACCGGTGGCTACGCCGCCCACGGTCGACGTCTACGATGAGGACATCCCGTTCTAAGGGTTGTTCACCTATTTTTGAGTGAGAGGCGGCTTCGGCTCGCCGAAGTTGCCAAACGAAAGGTATTTTGACATGGCTAATGATTATTCTGCACGTCAGCCGCGTCGTAAGTACTGCCAGTTCTGCAAGGAGAACACTGAGTTCATCGACTACAAGGACACTCAGCTTCTCCGTAAGTACATGACCGACCGTGGCAAGATCAAGCCCCGTCGCGTCACTGGCGCTTGCACGCAGCATCAGCATGACATCGCCAACGCCATCAAGCGCGCCCGCGAGATGGCTCTCCTGCCGTACACCGTCCCCGTGGTTTCCTCTCGTGGCAACCGCGACCGCGGCTAAGAAGGGAGACGCATCATGAAGGTTATTCTTCTCGATGAGATCAAGGGCAAGGGCGGCGAGGGTGACGTCGTAGAGGTCGCTCAGGGTTACGCTGAGAACTTCCTGTTCCCCAAGAAGCTCGCTGTTGCCGCCACCAAGGGCAACCTCAAGCAGCTTGACGAGCGTCGCAACAACATCGCCAAGCGCGAGGCCGTCCGTCTGGCTACCGCCAACGAGACCAAGGCTGCCTTCGAGGGCAAGCAGGTTACCGTTGACGTCAAGGTTGGCGACGAGGGCATCCTCTTTGGCTCCGTTACCGCCGCTATGATCGCTGACGCCATCAAGGATCAGCTCGGTATGGACATCGACCGCAAGCGCGTCGAGCTCGGTAAGCCCATCAAGGTTGCCGGTGCCCACACCGTCGCTATCTCGCTGTACCGCGAGATCAAGGCCGAGGTTGTCGTTCTCGTCGGCGTTACCGCCGAGGAACTCGCTGCCGAGGCTGAGGTTGAGGAGACCGCTGAGGTCGCCGAGACCGAGACCGCCGAGGTCGAGACCGAGGCTGCTGCCGAGTAGTATTTGCTGCAACGCAACAATCTTGTTCTAAGAAGGGCGCTCTGGGAGACCAGGGCGCCCTTTTATTTTTTTGCGCTGAGTGAGTGTCGTGGCGATCATTGAGATGCGGCCCCGTGTATGGGACCGTTCATCCGTTTGGTTCGGTGATGATTGCCAAGGCGCGGCTCGATTTATAGCCGTGGCTGATACTATGGATGCTCGCAAGCGATATGAATGAGGATGCTCATGGCATATGACGATAGGGAGACGGGGTTGACGGTCGAGGACCGTGGCTCCAAGTTGGGTCTCCCCCAAAACCAAGATGCAGAGGCCAACGTACTGGCCGCTATGCTGCTGTCGCCCGAGGTGGTCGAAGAGGCCCAGGTCGAGCTGCAGCCCGATGACTTCTACCGACCCATTCATAAGACCATCTATACCGCGATGGTCGATATGTACAACAGTCGCATCCCCATCGACTCCATCTCGCTGATCGATTACCTGCGAAGCATCAACAAGCTCGATGCCGTGGGCGGCGAGGCATACATTTTGGAGCTGATGGGTCAGACCCTGTCGCTCGTCAACTGGCAGCACCATGCCGCCATCGTTCGTCGCGACTCGATGCTGCGTGAGCTGATTGGCGCCACCAACGAGATCAACGCGCTGGCTTACAACGCTCCCACCGACACCAAGGAGGTCGTGGAGCTGGCCGAGAGCAAGCTGCTCAAGGTCACGGCGCGTGAGGTTAAGTCGAGCTACAAGACGCTGACCGAGTTTATGGTCGAGGCCTATAACGAGGCCGAGGAAGTGTGCAAGGCCGGTGGTCAGGCTGCAGGCGTGCCCACGGGATTCCCGTCGCTCGACCGTATGCTCATGGGCTTCCGCGAGGGCCAGCTCATCATCATCGGCGCCCGCCCCGCCGTGGGTAAGACGTCGTTCGCCCTGAACTTGGCGCTCAATGCCGCCGCCGCTGGCTATACCGTCGGCTTCTTCTCGCTGGAGATGTCGGGCAAGGAAATTGCCCAGCGTCTGATTTGCGCCTATGCCATGATCTCGATCAGCGACTTCCGTACGGGTCGCATTAGCCCCGAGCAGTGGGCCAACATCAATGAGGCCACGCAGACGCTGTCCAAGCTCGATATTCTGATTGACGATACGCCCGGCACCACGGTGACCGAGATTCGCGCCAAGAGCCGCCGCATGCTCCATAACAAGGAGAAGGCCATCATCATCCTGGACTATTTGCAGCTGGTGAGTCCCCCGCCGGGACGTCGTTCCGAGAGCCGCACCGTCGAGGTCTCCGAGATGTCGCGTGGTCTGAAGATTATGGCCAAGGAGCTCAAGATTCCGCTGATCGCGCTGTCGCAGCTGTCGCGTCAGGTCGAGTCCCGTACCGGCAAGCGCCCGCAGCTGTCCGACCTGCGTGAATCGGGCTCCATCGAGCAGGATGCCGATATCGTCATGTTCTTGGACCGATCCGCCGACGAGGCCGAGGCCTCGCGCGACGACCGACCCGACGAGGGCGTTACGCGTATCGTCGTGGCCAAGAACCGTTCGGGCCCGATTGGCGACGTCGACCTGATGTTCCTGCCGGCATCCACCAAGTTCTATGAGCTTGATGGGGCGCATACCGAGGAGTAGGACAGGCGCCCGTTGCACGGGTATACTGGGAATGTTTTGTGCTTCTGCGCACTTGCGGTGTGCGGACAGTCCATGAATGTGAGGAGTAAACATGCCGTCAACCGTTTTGGTCGGTGCCCAGTGGGGCGATGAGGGCAAGGGTAAGATCTGCGACCTGGTCGCCGGCGACTTTGATGCCGTCGTGCGCTATTCGGGCGGCAACAACGCCGGCCACACCATCGTCGTCAACGGCAAGAAGTACGGCCTGCACCAGGTGCCCTCCGGCATCATGTATTCCGACCACGTGTCGGTGATCGGTAACGGCTGCGTCGTCAACCCCAAGGTCGTCCTTGAGGAGATCGACATGTTCGAGGCCGACGGCATCACCACCAAGAATCTCAAGATCAGCGGCAACGCGCATGTCATCATGCCGTACCACATCAATCTGGATGGCGCCTTTGAGCAGAAGCTCGGCAAGAAGAACATCGGTACCACCAAGCGCGGCATCGGTCCGTGCTATCAGGACAAGATGGCGCGCATTGGCCTGCGCATGCAGGACATGCTGGACGAGGCACTGTTCCGCGACAAGCTGGAGACCGCTCTTGCCCGCGTGAACCCCGAGCTAGAGCTCATCTACAACCTGCCCACCTACACCGTGGATCAGATTTGCGATGAGTACCTGCCCATGGCCGAGCGCCTGCGCCCCTACATCACCGAGACGAGCCTGCTGCTCAACAACATGATCGATGAGGGCAAGGATTTGCTGTTTGAGGGCGCCCAGGCGACGCTGCTCGACATCGATCACGGCACCTATCCGTACGTGACGTCTTCTAACTGCACCGCCGGCGGCGCCATTACCGGTTCCGGCGTCGGCATGAAGAACGTCGACCGCGTGCTGGGCGTCATGAAGGCCTATATCACCCGCGTCGGTTCGGGCCCCATGCCCACCGAGCTTTCCTATGAGTCCGAGGCCGGCCACACGCTGACCGAGGAGGGCTACGAGTACGGCGTGACCACCGGTCGCCGTCGTCGCTGCGGCTGGTTTGACGGCCCTATCGCCAACTATGCCTCGCGCGTCAACGGCCTCACCGACATCGCCGTGACCAAGCTCGACGTGCTTTCGGCCTTCGACACCATTAAGGTGTGCGTTGCCTATGACGTCGACGGCGAGCGCTACACGAGCGTGCCCGAGCATCAGGTGCGTTTTGAGCATGCCAAGCCCATCTACGAGGAGCTCCCTGGCTGGAAGTGCGACATCACCGGCTGCCGCAGCTTTGATGAGCTGCCGCAGGAGGCTCAGGACTACGTGGCATTTATCGAGGATCTGGCACACACCCGCGTGACGTTCATCGGCGTCGGCGCCGGTCGCGAGCAGATCATCAACCGATTCTGGAAGTAATCGGCGTTATTTGGTTATTGCGATATACCCCTTTGCAGCCCAAGCGGGCGGCCGAGGGGTATATTTGCTTGTAATGGGCCCGCGCGGAGCGGGCCGGTAATCCATAGAGGAGGCACCCTTGAAGGCGGACACTCAAACCATCGACATCCTGTTGTTGGGCAGCGGCGGCCGCGAGCATGCTCTGGCAGCCAAGCTCGCAGCATCACCGCGCGCCGGCAAGCTCTACATCGCGCCGGGTAACGGCGGCACCGCGAGCTGCGGCGAGAATGTGGTTCTCGACGATTGCGATCCTGCGGCCGTGGCGGCGTTTGCCCAGAGCCATGGATGCGGACTCGTGGTGATTGGCCCCGAGGCTCCGCTCGTGGCGGGCGTTGCAGACGCCGTCCGCGCGGCGGGCATCCCGTGCTTTGGCCCGGGTGCCGAGGGCGCCCAGATGGAGGGCTCTAAGCTGTTCTCCAAGCAGCTCATGGAGCGCGCCGGTATCCCGACGGCAGCCTATGGCTCATTTACCGACGAGGCTTCGGCTCTTGCCTATGTGCGCGAGCAGGGCGCTCCGCTGGTCGTCAAGGCCGACGGCCTTGCCGCGGGCAAGGGCGTTATCGTGGCAACCGAGCTTTCGCAGGCCGAGGAGGCTGTGCGTGAGTGTTTTGGCGGCACCTTTGGCGATGCCGGCAACACGGTGGTCATCGAGGAGATGCTGACCGGCCCCGAGTGCTCGCTGCTGGCCTTTACCGACGGCAAGATCGTGCGTCCCATGGCCACCTCGCAGGATCACAAGCGTGCGCTCGAGGGCGACAAGGGCCCCAACACGGGCGGCATGGGCGTCTACAGCCCGGTGCCCATCGTGACCGATGAGGAGCTCGCCACCATGGTGAAGGTCATGGAGCAGACCGTGGCAGAGCTCGCTGCCGAGGGTATCGACTATCGCGGCTGCCTGTACGGCGGCTTTATGCTCACCCCTGCCGGCCCCAAGGTGCTGGAGTTCAATGCCCGCTTTGGCGATCCTGAGACGCAGGTCGTGCTGCCGCGCCTTAAGAACGACCTGGTCGAGGTCATGCTGGCTTGCGCCAACTGAGAGCTCGACCAGATTGAACTCGACTGGCGTGACGAGTGGGCCGTGGCCGTTGTCCTGACGAGCGCGGGCTATCCCGGCAGCTACGAGAAGGGCAAGGTCATTACCGGCATCGAGGATGCCGAGGCTATGGAGAACGTGACGGTGTATCACGCCGGTACTGCCGTGGTGGACGGCGAGCTCGTGACCAACGGCGGTCGTGTGCTCGCCGTGACCGCGCTGGGCGATACGTTCGAGAACGCTCGCGACCTTGCCTACGAGGCCTGCGAGAAGATCAACTTTGAGGGCAAGACCCTGCGCCACGACATTGGCCTGCGTGCGCTGCGCGGCCGCGACGCCTGGGATGCCTAAAATCCGAGAGGAATGAGACGGATGGACGAGAAGAACGAAGAGCTCGTGGACGCGCAGATCGTCGAAGAGGACAGCCGCATGTATGGGCACGCCGAGGGCGAGCCTGGCGGCGAGGTCGCTGACGAGCCGGCGCTGGTGCTGGGCGACGACGACCCGCACGATGCCGAGCTGCACGAGAAGATTCTTTCGGAGGAGTGCGCCTGGAAGGGCAAGATCCTCGACGTCCACCGTCTTGAGGTTGAGCTGCCCAACGGTCACCGCAGCGCCCGCGATATCGTTCGCCATCCGGGTGCGGCGGCCGTTGTGGCACTGACCGAGAGCGGCAAGATCGTGCTGGTGCGTCAGTACCGCACCGCCATCGACCGCGTGACGGTCGAGATTCCCGCCGGCAAGCTCGATCCGGGCGAGGACCCGCTCGATTGCGCCAAGCGCGAACTGCATGAGGAGACGGGCTTTAAGGCTGGTCGTATTCGCTTTTTGACGTCGATTGTCACGTCCTGCGGTTTTTGCGATGAGATCATCCACATCTACTTGGCTACCAAGCTCGAGTTTGATGCGCCCAACCCCGATGATGACGAGTTTGTCAACGTGGACCTGGTGCCGCTGCACGAGCTGATCGACGCCGTACTCGACGGCAAGATCGAAGACGCCAAGACCGTTGTGGGTGCCTTGGCTTGCGACAGCATTGCTCATCGTTTGGGTGGAGCGGAACTTTAACGAGCGGGGATGATCCCGCAGGTTTGTGTAAGTCAGCGAAAGTGCTCCATTTGAGACAAGGTGGCCTAAAAGAGAAGGGAAGCGTATGGATATACGCGACCGACGATTGAAGGCCAGATTGTCCAAATGGAGCACTTGCAGCGTCGAGACGAAACGCGGTTTGGTAAAACCGCGTAAGGTGACTATGTTTAAGAGGTTTCTTTCGTATTACAAGCCCCAGATGGGGCTTTTTGTTGCTGATACTCTTTGTGCTCTGGTGCTTGCCGCCATTGACCTGGCGTTCCCCATTATCTTGCGCAATCTGACCGGCGGGCTCTTTACTCAGGGTCAGGCTGCTATTATGCAGGCGCTCGGTATGATCGCGGTGGGACTGGTGCTGATGTATGTCATCCGCTGCGCCTGCCGCTATTTTGTGAGCTATTGGGGTCATGTGATGGGCGCGCGCATGGAGTCCAAAATGCGCGAGGACCTGTTCGATCAGTACGAACGGTTTAGCTTTGCGTACTTTGATCGCAACAGCTCGGGCGACATGATGAGCCGCGTGGTCAATGACCTGTTCGATATCTGCGAGGCGGCGCACCACGTGCCCGAATGGATCATTATCTGCGGTATCGAGATCATCGGCTCGTTTGTGATTCTGTTTACCATCGCGCCGGTGCTCGCACTCGCCATGGCTGTGGTGACGGTGGTGTTCGCGGTCATTATGTTTTGGCAGAATATGCGCATGCGCGAGGTCTTTAGCGATAACCGCAAAAAGATTAGCGGCATCAACGCGCAGCTGCAGGATTCGCTGGCGGGCATGCGTGTGGTCAAGAGCTTTGCCAATGAGCAGACCGAGCGCTCTAAGTTTCGCGCCTCGAACAATCGCTACCTTTCGTCCAAGGAGAACATGTATCACGCCATGGGCGTCTATACCGCGACGTATGGCCTGCTCTCGGGAGTGCTTTATGTGATCGTGGTGCTGCTGGGCGGTTGGCTCGTTGCCCAGGGTCAGCTGCAGGCGGTCGATATGGCAACCTTCGCACTCTACATTTCGCTGTTCTGCACGCCGCTCGAGACGCTCGTCAATTCGGCTGAGACGTATCAGAAAGCCATCGCCGGCTTTAAGCGCATGGATGAGGTGCTTTCGACTGTCCCCGATATTCAGGATAAGCCGGGTGCTGCGGATCTGCAGGTGACGGCTGGTGCCGTGGAGTACCGCAACGTGTGCTTTAGCTACGAGGATGTCGAGCTCGGTGTGGGCGGCGCCGACGGACGCCCTGTTATCGACCATATGGACCTGTCCATCAAGCCCGGTCAGACCATCGCTTTGGTCGGTCCCTCGGGCGGCGGCAAATCGACGACTTGTTCGCTGTTGCCGCGCTTTTACGACGTTGCCGCCGGCTCCATTAGCATCGACGGTCAGGACGTGCGCGATGTGACGCAGCAGAGCCTGCGCCGCGCCATCGGCCTGGTGCAGCAGGATGTCTATCTATTTGACGGTACGATTGGCGAGAACATCGCCTACGGCAAGCCGGGCGCCACGGCAGAAGAGATCGCCGAAGCGGCCCGCCGCGCCAATATTGATACCTTTATCGAATCGCTTCCGCAAGGCTACGACACCGTGGTGGGCGAGCGCGGCAGCCGTCTTTCGGGTGGTCAAAAGCAGCGCGTCGCCATTGCACGCGTGTTTCTCAAGAATCCCAAGATCCTTATTTTGGATGAGGCGACGAGTGCCCTCGAAGAGCTGGCACGCGGCCGTACCACGATCATCATCGCCCACCGTCTCTCGACTATTAAGCATGCTGACGAGATTGCGACCGTTGAGCATGGTCGCGTTGTGGAACGTGGCACGCACGAGGAGCTTCTCGCCCGTGGCGGCACCTATGCCCGTTACTATCGAATGCAGTTCGAAGGTGCGCGTGCGCACGAGCTCGACTGATTGATATGACAGGAAGATCATGGCTGATAAGAACCCTTTGACTCCGGAAGAAGTGACGGAGTTATTCTCCGAAATCGATGCATCCGGCGTCTTGGATCCTACGCTCGCCAAAAAGCGCACCGAGCGCATGCGCGAGAAAGAGGCCGCCGTCAAGCGCGGCGACAAGGCGACGCTGGCGCGGCTGCGCAGCGAGGATCGCGAGCCAGGCAAAACATATCGACCCGCTGTCCGAGGACGACCCTTCGGGCTCGCAGGTGAGCCATACCATTACGAAGACCGCCATGGCCGTGGTTATCGGCATTTTGGTGCTGATTGTGGGCATGCAGATTGGCTACGGCGTGATGCGACGTCTGAATACCGCGAACCTTTCCGAAAGTGTTTCGGTGGATACCGTTTCGACCGCGCTCAAGGGTGGACTTGAATGGGGCAATGGCTTTACGCAGTTCCCGCTCGATTTTACCGTCGACGAGGCAGATGAGCGCACGGGCACGGTTGAGGTGACGGTGCTGGACACGTCTTCTGCCAATGAACTCGAGCTGCTGTCCAACGGTCAGATTCAGGCGGCGGCGCTCGCAACCAATGCCCTGCTCAACGACAAGATCGACCGCGTGGTGTATAACGTTCACGCCTATATCGACGAGGACAGCAGGATCCAGCACGATTCCTTCTTTGGCATGTTTCCTGCTCAGGGGCACCAAAGCGCCATCCTGACGTTCGTTTGGACCAAGAGCTCGTCCAACGCCACGAGTATCGACTGGAAGATGCGCATCGTAAGCATGGACGACACCATTGCCGAGCGCATTCAAAAACAGGTCAACTCGGTTTCGTCGCTTATCGAGGACCCGGTGGTGAGCCAGACCAAGATCACGGAGGAGCAGGCCGAGCGCGATCTTGAGCATCGTCTGCACGGTCGAGAGATCTTCCGCGGCGGAAAGCCCGATCGCACGCCGTCCGAGCTGCTGGAGCAGGACAAGAAAAAATAAGACGCCATCATCCCGCGTGAGCCAAGTGACCACGCGGGATGATTTTTCTGGGACGGGGATTCAAAAATCATTATGCATAGAAAGTCATAATTATCATTTCGTAAACATTTCAATGAAATTAACGCCATGAGGCATACTTGCGGTTACAATACCGCGAGGCCTAACTACACACCTTTAAGCCGGTCCTGTGAGACCGGGAAGGAGAAT
>OHAV01000871.1_pt1 | contig 10854 bp, 10 predicted proteins | sample 1577271 | NCBI WGS metagenome assembly OHAV01 (sample SAMEA3879537, study PRJEB24766) | human gut metagenome | biome: human-associated habitat; feature: feces | place: USA | collected 1985/1987 | reverse complement strand
ATCTTTGAGTCTTTTATTAGTATCAAGCAATCCCTTAACCCCGAAACAGAGGAAACTGTCGTCGGTAATGTTGGTGTGACCGTTGAAATACTTTGATTCTGAACCTACACACATACTATGAATACCCAGACAAACCTCCTGCAAGATTTCTTCTGTATAAAGATACTTTCGCTTGTGGTCGTAGGTCATATATTCTTCCTCGCACAAGTCATAAAAGTCAGACATAACAGGAAAGTCGGACGGTTTCTTTGTGCTGTAATCAGTTGTGTCGGTTATGCCGAATCGTGCGTACAGCTTCATAATCAGAATTTCTATTGTATCAAGCTGTGCGTCCGTGAAATCCTTGTAGGTTCTGAAAAAGTCTTTTAGAAATGCAATATGCTGTGATAATCGGGTAACTTTGTTAAATGCTGGCGGGGCATCCTTATCGACTTCATCCTGACCATCATTCCATGCTTTTGGTTCAAGGGGATTAATTTTGTATTTGCCTGACATAAAATCAATGTAGCAACCGCCGAGGGCATTTGTCAAATCTTCATACTCCGCTTCAGGATCAAGGCATACGATTTTCTTTCCGCTTTCTCGGATGTTTGTCAAAATCAATTTGAGCAGATAACTTTTGCCCTGACCTGAGTTTCCGAGAATAAGGATGTTGCTCGTTGTCTTGTCCTCTGTTCGCCTGTCAAAGTCAACAAGGATATTTGTGCCGTATTTATCTCTGCCGATGTACAAGCCGTTGGGATCTGTCTTACCAGAAAAATTAAACGGAAACAGATTTGCAACAGATGAGGCAGGCAAAACTCTTTCATACAAACTTCCAAACTGATTACTGCCGATAGGGTTTACAGACAGGAAGCCTTCTTTCTGTCGTAAAGTCAGACGGTCAACTTCAATTTTTGACCGTGTCAACTCCATTGCAATATCTGTTTGCAACTCCTTTAATTTCTGTTTGCTCTTGGCTTTAAGCTCAATGAACACCGAGCAATGGAGCAACGCCTCTTTGTTCTTTCGCAGATTTGCCATCAGGGTGACAACATCCTGCAAGTTGCCCTGTGCTTCTATGGTTTCGTTTACATCGTTACCGCTTGATTTGAGCTTGTTTTTGCGTGTGGCATTCTGAATTATTTTTCTCTGTTCCATACTCTCCACAAGTCTGTGGTAGATGCGTAGCGTTACTCCGTTTCTGTCTGCGAGCTGTGAGAGTATTGCCTGTTCTTCAGTTGACGGCGGATATTCTCTGACTGCCCATACACTGCGGTATGAGTCGCCGACAATGTAGTGGTCTGTCAGGAATTTTATTGTTGACGGCAGAATCATATCAAAGAAATCTTTGGTGTATATTTCCTCTGCCTGTTCGGGTGTGAGCACCTTTGGTTTTCTATTGAATAGTCCCATAATTTTTACCCCCCTTTAATTTCGGACTGCTAACACAAGTATTCGGTCATCCTGATTGTAGCCGTAACAGGTTGAAAGCGATAGAATCTGCTGACCGTAAATAGGTATAATTCCTGCGTCGTATATGGATTTCTCTTTTGCATATTCAATCCTTGAGTTATAGCTTTTTTCCGTTCCTACTGTTGTGAATCTGTACCAATCATCATCGGATTTTACTTTTATAACAGAAAAGACAGAGTACGCAAATGCCCCGTTTTTAGTTTCAAGTACTACTGTCGGATGTTCTGTAAAGTACGAATAATCGGTATAGTTACAGAGGTCTGCAAACATTGTGCCGTTGTTCATATGGTGTCCGTAAATTATGAGATTGGTACTGTCGGCTGAACACCTTGCATCAAGAAATGGTGTACCGCTATAACTGTACTCTCCGTAAAAGTTTCTGTTCAGATACTTCTGCGGATTACTCGGTGTGTGCATAACAGGGTAATTGATATTTGTTCCTGATATGCTTATCCAGCCAAAGCATTCGGAATTCATTGAAATGAGTTCTGATATTGAATGAGGTTCGTAATAGGTCGTGTAATACACTGTTTGTTCAGCCTGAACTTCATTATCAAAATCGCTGACTTTTAATATATTTGGCTTTTTAATTCTTTCTGTTACAGTATCTGTATTCGTTGTTTCCTCTGTAACGATTTCTGCAAGCTGTCTAAATTCTTCCTTTTCCTTGTTTTCGGTGTACATCCGTGAAAATATTGAAATCAGACAGGCAATTATAATTACAGAAAATATGCCTATCACAATTCCCGTTTGGATTTTTCCTTTATGCTTCTTCATAGGTCTGCTCCTTTTCAAAATACTGCTCGCCGTCATAGTCGGGCATTAAATCGCCGTTCATACTCGCCTCAAAGTAGATTGCAAGAAAACGCTTTATGTCTGCTTTTTTCATTCGAGTTACTTCAAAGCCCTGATCTGATATGATTTTTTCGACTCTGTTTGCTTTCTGCAAAACATTTTCGGATTTTGAAGATTTACACCTTGCTATGAACAGAAACTGCCTTGCGGTTGAGGTTTCGGTCTGAATGCTGTCGAGAAAATCTAAATCCTTATTCAGAATTTTTCTTACTTTTTCATTCTGTTCAGCTTCAATCCTGCCTTTGATATAGCTTTTGTTCGTATCAAAGCACTCGCACGAGTCTGTACAGGTAATCTCAATATCCGGCACAGCAGAAAGTACCATCATCAGGTGCCGCACCTTGATTTCGATATTCGTGTGAGAAAGTACGGAAATATTTGTCGGCTGAACCATATAAAAAATCAGTTCTTCCTTGCCAACCTTCAAGCCGTTTTTCGTAAAGGTTTTTATGCCCAGCAAGTCCTGAACCGATTTGCCTTTTCGTTTTTGCTTTTTCACTTTTTCTCCCTCCAATAAAAAATTTGTTGAGTTGAAATAAAATACTTTACAGCATAGCGGATAAAATCAAGAATTGTTGTATCTTCAAGCCTTATTGACAAAAACCCGAAGCAAAGTGTCACTGTAAGCGGTACTATTATCCTCGTCTGTGCAAGTATCAGTATTGATAACAAAAGCGCTATGCTCATAATTGCAAAATCCCGTAAGCTCCACAGCCACAGATTGGCGGTAGCTTTGAGGTTCTGCGGATATAGATAAGTTGTCATAATATAAATTCTCCTTTACTTTGCCGCTCTCGCAACACTTCTTGTCAGGTTCACGGCAGTTGTAGTTGCGTGAACAATGCTTGTCATATTCACCTTTACGCTTGAATCAAGACCGAACTGCTGTGCAATTCTCGGAACTTCGTTTGATGCAAGCATTATTCCAAGTCCCAAAAGCATATTGCCGGGGAAGGTCAGCAACCCGAGGAACAGCAGAGTTGTCTGCATAAATGCCGTCAGGCACAACGCCGCTATCTGTTTCATCCACTGATTAAAGCCGTCCTGATAACCTCTCGGAACACTGAACATATACAGCGAACCTACCGCCATCTGAATGAGCAGAATTCCTCCACGCTTGATGTTCGCAAAAAATATTTTTATTACGCAGTAGGCAAAAGCAATCATACATAACAGATTCAGCAAACCAAAATTCACTTGAACAGAAACTGCAAAACTACCCTCTAAAACGCTTGTGCTTTGTCCGGCTAAATCAAGGCTTTGCTGTCCTGCCATTATGGACGACAAATCCTTAGAAAATGTGTTTTGCAGGCTGATGCAGAACTTATACAACTCCACAGGTACTACGCCAAACAGCGAACAGGCAAAGAACCCTTTTAATACATTTATAGCGGTTGTTTTGATATTTGCTCTGCCGTTCTGATACTCTATTGCAACATCGAATACGGCAACGACCGTGCCTGCGACGAACAATGCCCAGCCAAAAAGAGTAAACAGATTTATTGTCGCCTGCACCCATTCAAGGTCAAACACATCTGCGCCCATATTTCCCATCATAGTGAAAAAGTCTGCGACAGCGTTGTAAATCGTTTCATAAAGCCACTGAATCATTGTGTTCCATATAGCATTTGAGATTTGCTCACCGAGGTAATCGAACACACCTCCTATGGCACTTCCGATACCACCGATAAAATCTCCTAACCAGTCAAAAATATAAATCACCTCGCAAAAGGCTGTTATGACTCAACACAACAGCCTTTGTTTTTATTGTTATTAGAGTACCGTCCAGATGTATAGCGGTGCAGTCAGAGAGAACACAAGACAGCCGAAAAGAATTGCCGGCGCGGTGAATTCAAACTGTCCGTGCTTGCGGTAATCGAGATAAGCAGTAGCAAGTTTAACAAAGAAAAGTATGGCAAGAATCATATCTACCGCAGGAAAGACAACATTGTTTACAACATTTTTAATCTGTGTTTGTGCCGAGTTCCATGTGCTTTCAATGGCTGATGATACATCGCCTGCGGCAAAGAATGTTACTGCCGATATTCCGAGCATTAACAGTATTACTGATACGCCTGATAACCATTTAATTAACTTAGTTCTTCTTGATTTTATCATTTTTTACCTCCGATTTTCTTAAATCATTCTCCGATATATATCTGACTTCGATGTTCAGTTTTTCTGCAAAGCAAATCTCTGTTTTCATGCCCTCGGTTATTTCATCACCGAAAACCCAGACCGCATCGCAAACCCAAAGCATAGAAAGTCCGGCAAGCATTCCGAGATTTCTCTCTTCTTCATTGTCATCATTCAAAATCAGGGCGTAAAAATGCGGTATGAACGGAGCCATACCGCACTCTAATGCATATCGGGCATATCGTTTTGCGTTTTCAATGTTTACAGATACATTACCGCCCAAAGGCGAACAGATATACACCCTGTGCATTATTCATCGTCCTCATCTTTCTTTTTGAATTTGATGATGAGAAATGCAATTAAACCGCCGACAGCAACAGAAGCCAAGCCGATATAAAAGCCAATATTTGAATCGTCGCCTGTCTGCGGTTTTTCAGGTTCAGGCTGCGGATGAATTGTTACAGTCTGATTCTCATCTTCAATGTCAGCGTGTACTGCAATTTCTGTTCCCTCACGGTAGAGAGTTTCAAACACAACAATTTCTGTTTCTTTGGTAATTACAGAACCGTCAAAGGTAAAGGATACTGTTACTTCGCCGTCTGCTGTTTCGGGTGTGAATGTTACTTCGGAACAAACTTCTTTGCCGTCAACAAGGAATTGCTTACCCGTGGATTTATCCATAAGGATGCCTTTGATTGTGTATTCTTTTCCTGCTGTGAGATGTTTGTAGGAAACAACATCGTCAATGGTAATATCACCGTTAGCTGTGAATTTCTTTTTGTCGTCTATAGTTGCAGTTGTTCCGAGTTCAGGTATTTTATCGTTCTCGACTGTGATTTCGATAATTTCCTTGTTCTCAGAAATTGTTACGGTATAGTTTTCTTCATTAGGGAGATAACCCTCGGCAGGCTTTAATTCACTGACAATGTATTCGCCGTATGGAACATTTTCAAAAGTGAAGATTCCTTCCTCATTTGATTTGGATGTCAGAATTGCAGTTTCTTCTGTAAATTTGGTTTCAGTAATACTGAACAATCCGAATAATGCGCCTGTGATATTTTCGCCTGTTTCACGGTCAATTTTCAAGCCTTGGATTGTGCCGTAGATAATTTCATTTTCAATCGGCTCACCGTCATTTACCGAAATATGAACAGTTGCTGTATCCTGTCCTGCATACTCAAACACAACAGGATATTTTTTATCGGAGAGGATATAGTGATTGTCAGTGCTGATTTCCTTAACATAGTAACTGCCGATTGGAATATCAGTTGTAAACTGTGCCTTGCCTTTTTCATCACAGGTGATGATTTCAAGAAGTCCGTTCTTTGGAATGACTGTTCCGTTTGCGGCTTTCAAATCTTCATCAGCGTAAAGTCCGAATGAAACATTCAGAATTTCATCATTATTTCCGATGCTGAATTTCTCGTCCTGTTCAAGAATTTTTGTAAGGTCAATTACAACTTTCTGTCTGTCGTTTGTAAATGATGTTGAGGTGTTAGTCACCTTTTCGTTCTGTCCGGCATAGGTAAGCGCAATATGATTTACAGTCCTGTTCAGAACAAATCCGTTAGGAGCAGTTTTTTCTACAACACGGTATTTGCCGAGGTAAAGCTGTTTGCTTGTTGCTGTGCCTTTCGTGTTTGTTTTCAGAGTTGCGACAAGCTCGTCTTTCTTTGCCCTTACTGTTCCGTCAGGCGTTGTAATGTCCTCATCAGCATAGATTTCAAAGACAGCACCCGACAAACCGCTTATAGAATATTCAGGCTGATATATGGTCGGAAGTGTAACATCATTTCCGTTTTCATCAGTATATCCGCCGCCGACTGCAGTTACATTCGAGAAAATCTCGCCTGTCTTTTCTACGGTAATTGTACCTTTTTGCGGAGTGTTTTTCTTCTCGGTCTTTACGATTGTAACGCCGTTTTCTTCTGTTGTGTTTTCTGCTGTAATGTCAAAATATACAGGTGTGCTGTCAAGGATATATCCGTAAGGAGCCTGCACCTCAACGACTGAATAGCCTTTGCTGTAGGGCAGAGATTCGGGTGTAATTAGATAACCCTCGCTGTTCGTGTAGAATGTGTCAATAGTTGTAACCTCGGGATAGGTGTAGGTCATAGTCACGAGCTTTCCGTCAAGATTATAAATCTGAAAGCCTGCACCTGCATACGGAATCTGTTTGCCTGTTTCGCTGTCAACCTTTACTATCTTTACATAGCTTTCAAGGCTTGCGTTATTGATGAGGTATTTGTAAGTCTTATTATTTTCAGAAATAAACACATCAAAATCAGCAATGAACTCTGTACCGTTCCAGCCTTTGGTCTGATGAACAGTGTATGTGCCGTAAGGCAAATCCTTTGTTTCCGCAAAGCCGTACTCGTCACATATAAGATTATCTCTTTCGGATTCTTTTGCTTTTGTATAGCTTCCCGATGATTTCAGATACACCTGAAATTCAGCACCTTTTTCGGGAGTTTCAATTTTTGTACTGCCGTCATCGGTGTGCTTTATGATTGCAATTTTTCCTTTCAGTATATCTTCGGTTACTCCAATTGAAACGCTGTTGTTTTCAAGTGTATATTTTTTCGCCTCTGCACCGATATGATATTCGGTTTCGTCAAGCAGATAACCCTCGCTCGGCTCAATTTCTTTCAAAGTCCAGTTATCTCCGCACACATAGTTTGAAGTTTTAAAACCGCCGTTTTTATCGGTGGTGTACTTGTCAACCAACTTGCCGTTATTGTAGATGCCATAAACTGCTCCTGCAAGTGTTGCATCACCCTGTGCAGATTTTGTTTCAGCGTCCGTTTTGATAACAGTCAGATTCCACTTTTTAAGAACATTACTGAAAGATACAGTTGCCGTTTTTCCACTTTCAACATTTACGGTCTTTGATTTTTGTTCGGCATACTCTGTCGGAGTATGCTCGGTAACCGTGTATTTTCCGGGGACAAGGTCGGTTAATTCAAATTCACCTTTTGAGTTTGTTTTTACAGTTTTGCTGTAATCGTCGCCTTTGACGGTAAACTCAATATTTGCAACATTGCCGTCCTCGGAGGTTTTAACAAGTTTGAGATTGCCCGAACTTGTCTTGACCTTGAAATATGCTCTTATCGGGTCAGCGTCGTTTTCAACACCTGTGATTACATCCTGCAAAGTTGCATCTCCATATGGGATAAGGGTTGTATTTCCTACGCTCGGCATTGATTTTGCAGAGTTGAATGTTACTGCATCGTTGACTGGCGAAGTTGAAGTCAAGGTCAGCTTGTTGCCTGATACAGATGCGCTCACACCGCCTGTTGTCTTGAAGCTGAAACTGGAAAGAATACTGTTGCTGTCGGTAAGAGTTAATGTGTACTTTCCGTCTAAATATTTCATCTCATAGGTTTCAGCCTTTGAAGCGATTGCACTTGCAAAACTTGGAACGGTTGAATAATTTGCAAGGCTTTTTGAGATTGCATTGTAAACCGACTTAACTCCGGGATTTGCTCCGCCTGCACATATGCCGTCAATGAACTTTGTATTCGTACACTTGTATCCGTCAGCAGTACTTCTGCAACCTGAAACAAACTCCCATACAATCAGCTGAGTTGCCACCCATTTCTGATCTTCTGTTCCGCTTAAGCTTTTCCCTGAACCGGGCTTGCCGTAGAGCAGGGCAAGGTTAATTGCTTTTTGCTTTGCAGAACCTAAATTCTTCCAGACGGTTGAACCGTCCTCGGTCAGCGTATTGCCTGAGTAGAGCGTGTGACCGGGTTCAATGCAATAGGCTTCTTTTCCGTCTGCAAAAATCTTGCACAGCTCTTCGCCGGGAGTGCCGACTGTGTAGCCGTCGCTGACCGTTGTCTGCTGAAATTTGATTATGTTTCCTGCGCTGTCATAACAGTAGTCAAAGGTGATTGTCACCTTATCACCGCTTGCCGCACTTACGGGGAAAGTGAACATTGTTCCGAATATTACTGCAACCGCAAGTAAAAGTGCCGTTATTCTAGTGAATTTTTTGTTTGACATTAATTTGTTCATAAAAAATACCTCTTTTCAAAAAAATAAGGCAAAGTCGGTTGACTCTGCCTGCTGATAAAATATTCTGTTTTTGCTTACTCAAATCATAATTTCATCGCCTGTTCTTCATTGAAATCTTCATCTATATCATCAGACTGCTCACTGCCGTCTGTGATATTTACATACTCGCCGATAATGTTCAGTGCTTCACAGTAGTTTTCTGCACCCCTTATTCGAGTACACATCATTTCTGCCTCTTCAGCCATACCGTTTTGCTTAAGGGTGTGGCTTGCAATTCCCATAAGATTGAATATGTTGGAATCACAGCCTATTAATGCACAGTCGGGTTTGACCTTTTCAGCTTCGAAACAACCGAGCCTGTTGTCCACATAGTCGGACAGCCACGTTCCTGCAAAGGCTGTATATGACTGCAACCGCCACATTGCCAGCTTGCCTATGTCAAGGTGGACATTTTCAAAGGGATAGAGAATACAGGTTACGCCGTCACTCTTGAACACAGAAACATTCTCAAACTTTGTGTTGTCAAGAAGTATTCCCTTATCTGTGAGCATTTCATTGATGCCGTCCACCCATTCCTGTGTTTCACCGCCGCATCCCTGCAAGATGAGTCCTTCCTTGCCGTTCATACGGCGGAGGTCTGTTAGAGTTATTTGGTTTATTTTCATTGGAATCATTCCTTTCAAAAAAATAACAGCACCCAATTAAGAGTGCTGTCTATACTTTACTTAGCAGTAAACTACATATATTTTGTTGTTTTCTGCAATTACATTGAATGATAAGTCGCTTGGAGTAATGCCACTGCTTTGGTAGTAGTAGGCTACATACTCAACATCGCCGTAGCAATCTGCTGTCAGGCTTTGCGTATCATCATAATATGATGCGTTTGTGGGCGAGAACCAGCTTGCGTTGCCTGTGTTCAGTGAGGAATCGTATTTCATTCCGAGCTGTTGACCGTAAGCTATGCAGGCACTCACCGTATACTGAACATCAACCGTTTTTGCTTTGGCAGGCGGTTGCGTAGGTTTCTGTGTCGGCTTTTCTGTAGGTTTCTGCACAGGCTTTTGCGTTGGCTTTTCAGCAGGCTTTTGAGTAGAATTTTCAGTTTCTTTTTTAGCAGTCGATTCTGATTCAGACTGATTACTACTCACTGTATTCTTGCTGTTGTTCTGAACCTCTGATTGTGTTTTCTGAATCGGATCCGTTGCTGAAACAACCGCCGAATTTTGCCCACTGTCAGCTTTTTCTTCGGTTTTGGTATTCTGTCCCGAAGGCTCTGTTTCTTTTGAAACGGTGGTTTTTTCGGTGGTTTGCGTTGTTTCGGTTGTTGCCATTTCAGAACTTTCCCCAGATGCAGAAACACCCACGGAAATTGAAACCGTGGGTGATATAAAACTGTTATTCACCTTTTCTTCTACGGTACAAGCTGTGAATGTTCCTGCCATTAATATTATGCTCAACATTATTGCGATTTTCTTTTTCATACTATCGCCGTCCTTTCAAGCAACAAGTATATCCAAAGATTTTGAAATGTCCAGAGATTTTTTATTTGCAGTTACATACTCTGCGAAAAACTTTCCGATTCATCTTCCGACATATCCTCGGTTTCTTCTTCACTCTGCTGTTCCTCATGTGCCTGATGATACGCTTCCATAACCTTGCTGTTTAGCATATTTCTTGACTCCTTTGAAATCGGGTGAGCAATCTCGCTGAACTTCGTTTCGCCGTTTTCGTCAACATAGTTACTTGCAGGCATTGCAACAAACAGTCCTTTTCTTGAATTCATCACTCTGATTCCGTGAATAGCCACAGCACCGCCGACAGTAACGCTTGCAAACGCCTTAGTGTTGCAATCATCTACATCAACGAGCTTATCAATCCTTACCTTGATATACGGCAGTTTCCTTTTCTGATTGTTGTTTTCTTTGAAATTAGTATTTTGTTCCATTATAAATTTACCTCCGATTTAGTGTTTCTGTTTTTCTGCCAAAAGCAGAGAAAGGTGAATAAGTGCATCTCTCTGTTCTTCCTCGGACAGGCTGTCAATGAAATCTTCAAGTGTGAAATTTTCCTCAAAATCTTCTTCAAGGTATTTGCAGTTGTCGCAGATTTTTTCTTTCCTGACAAGTACCGAACCGTCATCCTGCTGTGTGAAAGATAAAACATCGTTGTATCTGAATCCGATTCGTTGGCGGATTTCATAGGGGATTGTAATCCTTCCGCGTTTTCCGAGAATCCGGAACATCTTATTCACAGCCGCACACCTCCGCTTCATCACAGTCTGCAGAGCAAGGGCAGTTCTCACAGTCCCCATCGCAGTCGATTTCGCTCATGGGGCAGCCCTCGCAGTTGCCGTCGCAGACAAAATCTGCTGTATCCGCTGCATTCTCA
>OHAV01000857.1_pt1 | contig 11052 bp, 8 predicted proteins | sample 1577271 | NCBI WGS metagenome assembly OHAV01 (sample SAMEA3879537, study PRJEB24766) | human gut metagenome | biome: human-associated habitat; feature: feces | place: USA | collected 1985/1987 | reverse complement strand
CAAATCTTGCAACATTGTTACTTGTTCTTCTGTCAGAGAGCAAGTGGGGGCCACCACGATAGATTCACCGGTATGGATTCCCAGCGGGTCGAAGTTTTCCATGCTTGCCACTGTAAAACAATGATCGTTGGCATCGCGGATTACTTCGAATTCTATTTCTTTCCAACCTTTCAATGACTCTTCAACCAGGATCTGTTTAGAGAAGGCGAATGAACTTTCAGCCAGTTTGATGAAAGCTTCTTCATCCGGACAGATGCCGCTGCCTAAACCACCTAGTGCGTATGCGGAGCGTACCATAACCGGATAACCGATTTCGCGGGCAGCTTTCAGAGCCTCTTCCATACTTTCCACGGCGTGGCTCTTCGGGGTTTTCATCGGAATTTCATCCAGCTTCTTTACGAATAAATCACGGTCTTCAGTGTACATGATGGCTTCTACCGAAGTACCCAATACTTCTACACCATATTTCTTCAGTGTACCGTTCAGGTAAAGTTCGGTACCGCAGTTCAATGCAGTTTGTCCACCGAAAGCCAATAAAATACCGTCCGGTTGTTCTTTTTTGATAATTTCTTCAACAAAGAAGGGAGTGACAGGAAGAAAATAAACCTTGTCGGCTATGCCTTCCGAAGTCTGGATAGTCGCGATGTTAGGATTTACCAACACCGAATGAATGCCTTCTTCGCGCAATGCTTTCAGCGCTTGTGAACCTGAGTAGTCAAACTCTCCTGCCTGGCCTATCTTGAGTGCACCCGAACCCAATACCAGGACTTTCTTTAAATCCTTTTTCATTGAAAGTTTCTTTTATTATAATAGTTGTTTTAATGTCGCTAAATATTAAAAAAAATGCGTCCATCCTCGTACGAGGACTAACGCATTTGTTCGTATGTCTATATTATCTTTGTTCCTGTAGGATACATAGCATTACTAAATTTTGTGCAAAGTAACGACTTATTTCCAAGATAACAAAATAAATCAAGATCTTTGTCAACACAAATTAAAATAAAAGTCTGAAATCCTCTCCGAATGTTCTGTTTTTTGTATATTTATTCGGATACTTCTGTATCATCGGCATACGAAAAGCGGAATGAATATCCTATATTTTCCGATCCGCCCATCAGGGTCATATCTTTTAGTCTTCCATCCTGCCGGAAACTATAGTCGTATATATAATAAGTGTCTTCCAGAATATTGGCGCTTCTTTTCCCTAGAATTTCGGCCATCTGTCCGAAAGTGTTCATTACGGTGGTATAGTTTTCACGGTCATCAATCCATTGTGCCAGTGTGTTCAAGTCCAGACTATAATCATTGGCGATATTGGAAACTCTGTAATCACTGTTGTAAGTTCCTCTTGGAGTAGTGGTTATGGAAGATAGATTTCCGCTTTCCCAATTGTATTCCAATACGGTTCCATTGTTATTGCAGCTTTTCAGATAACCTTCATTGTCATAAGAATAGGTTACCGGATTTTCCCGGTTGGAGAATTTGCATACATAACTTCTGCCGTTTTCCAACGAGGTGCTTATTTCTACCAAAGGAGAATTTTCCGTAGAGTAAGTATAACTGACTTCAGAGTTCTCTTTGTACGTGTAATTTACTGCCGCTAACGGTGAACTGCTATAAATGCGGGTCAGCCGTTTGTTGTTGTCGTAAGTGAGGCTTATCATTCCCTGATAAGTGATAACATCCGAAATCTTATGCACTTTAATTCCGGTAATCATCCGTGAAGGTTCCGGTACGGGAATACTTTTATCGTCATCATCGGAACATGCGGCAAAGAACAGGCTTGCTACAGAAATAAATAGAGCTAGTTTAATGGTCGGTCTTAGTTTATTCATCGAAACAATTATTATATGTGAAATAGCGGTTCAAAGTTAAGTGTTTGTGTCAGAATATTCCTATCTTTGCGTAATTTTTAATATAAGATAATATTTAAGAGATATGGGAAAAGAAAAAATCATACTGACCGGTGACCGTCCTACGGGAAGATTGCATATCGGTCATTACGTAGGTTCGTTGAAGCGCAGAGTTGAACTTCAGAATTCCGGACTGTATGACAAGACTTTTATTTTCATTGCCGATGCGCAGGCATTAACCGATAATATAGAAAATCCCGAGAAGGTGCGTCAGAATGTGATTGAGGTGGCGCTTGATTATATGGCTGTCGGTCTGGACCCGATGAAGTCCACCATCTTTATCCAGTCTCAGATTCCCGAATTGTGCGAATTGACTTTCTATTATATGGATTTGGTCACAGTGTCACGCTTGCAGCGTAACCCGACAGTGAAAACCGAAATCCAGATGCGTAATTTTGAAACCAGCATCCCGGTAGGGTTCTTCACTTATCCTATCAGTCAGGCTGCTGATATTACCGCTTTCAAAGCAACTACCGTTCCGGTGGGTGAAGATCAGGAGCCGATGATTGAGCAGACCCGTGAAATTGTACGTCGTTTCAATCATATTTATGGTGATACGTTGGTAGAACCCGAAATCCTGTTGCCGGACAATGCGGCTTGTCTGCGTCTGCCGGGTACGGATGGAAAGGCTAAGATGAGCAAATCATTGGGTAACTGTATTTATTTGTCGGACACAGCCGACGAGGTGGAAAAGAAAGTGAAGAGCATGTATACCGACCCTACTCACCTGAAAGTTTCCGATCCGGGTAAATTGGAAGGAAATACAGTATTCACTTATCTGGATGCTTTTTGTAAGCCTGAGCATTTTGGACGTTATTTGCCCGATTATCCTAATTTGGATGAACTGAAGGCACATTACACCCGTGGTGGATTGGGAGACATGAAGGTGAAGAAGTTCCTTGCCGCTATTATGCAAGAAGAATTGACGCCTATCCGCGAACGTCGTAAAGAGTTTGAAAAGGATATTCCGGCTATTTACGATATGTTACGTAAGGGATGCGAAACAGCCCGTGCTACGGCAACCGCTACATTGGATGAAGTACGCAAGGCGATGAAGATAAACTATTTTGATGATGTGGAATTGATTGCCGAACAGGCAAAGCGTTTCGGGCAGGAATAAAATAAATTCAAAAGGAAAAAGGGGAAACTATATATAATAAGGTATAGTTTCCCTTTTTTGTTTCTTGAATGATAATACAGAGTATGTAACTTATCCTCTGTATTTCAGTGTGTTAAGTACTGAATTGAAAAATAAATGAAAAAATAGTGTGCATAAAATTTGCAGTTATCGGAAATAGCCGTATCTTTGCAACGCTTTTGAAACAAGAGGCTATCGGGCGTTTAGCTCAGCTGGTTCAGAGCATCTGCCTTACAAGCAGAGGGTCGGCGGTTCGAATCCGTCAACGCCCACCGAAGAATGAAGCCTTGCACACAATGATGCAAGGCTTTTTTGTTTCAGTAAGTTTCCCTAGTTAAAATGTATGGGCATGAAAACATTGCTACTTATCGATAATCAGGATATTACCCGTGAAGGTATGAAAACGGTGGCCGGTCGGATAGGAGGGTTCGCCGCAATAAAGGAAGCCGGCAGTCAGAGTGAATTAACCGGGCTTCTTGTCGATAATCCCAATGCCGTTGCAGTGTTGGACTATACATTGTTTGATACTTCGGCTGAATATTTGCTTATATTGCAGGAACGGTTTAAGGAGGCACATTTTGTTCTGTTCAGCGATAATCTGAGTGAGGATTTCATCCGGCGTATGGTTTTTAGCGGAACTTCATTCAGCGTGGTGATGAAAGATGCGCCGATGATAGAGATAGAGGAAGGGCTGCGGAAGGCAAAACAGCATTTACAATACATGTGTACGCGTGCAGTCTGGCTGTTGCAGCATAAAGAAGACAAAAAAGATAAGTTAGTTTCACCGCTTACGGTCACGGAGCGTGAAATTCTGAAACTGATGGCATTGGGCAAGACTACGAAAGAGATTGCGGCTGAGCGTTTCCTAAGTGTATATACGGTAATGACTCACCGCAAAAATATCTTTCGCAAGCTGGAAGTGAACAATGTGCACGAAGCAACAAAATATGCCCTTCGTGCAGGGATTGTGGATGTGGTGGAATATTATATTTAGGATAAAGTGATTTCACCGCTTCCCACACAGATTTCCGCATTCTTGTCATACAGCACACCGAACTGTCCGGGGGCTATACCCTGTAAGGGGACGTGGCTGTGGATTCGGAACAAGTTATCTTCCCGTGTCAATATTCCTTTCATGAAAGTGTCTGTATGCCGGATCTTGAAAGAAACATCTGCGGAAGGTGCTCCCTTCCATAAGTCCTCTGTGATGAAATGAAAATCATGCAAGGCAAAGTCTGTCCCATATTGTTTGTCTGTATCATAACCGTGTGAGACATAAATGATATTCTCGTCTATATCTTTGCGGATAACAAACCATGGTCCTCCACCTAATCCCAATCCTTTGCGCTGTCCGATGGTGTGAAACCAATATCCTTTGTGAGTGCCAATCCGTTTTCCTGTTTCCATTTCAATGATATCCCCTTCTTTTTCACCCAAGAAACGGCGGAGGAACTCATTATAGTTGATTTTTCCTAGAAAGCAGATACCTTGACTGTCCTTGCGTTGTGCACTGGGCAGTTTGGCAATGCGGGCGATATCCCTGACCTCATTCTTCATCAGACCTCCCAAAGGGAACATCAGTTTTGAAATTTGCAGATAATCTATTTGTGCCAGGAAATCTGTTTGGTCCTTGACGGGGTCTTGTGCGGTTCCCAGCCATATTTTCCCGTCTTTTTCAAGAATACTGGCGTAATGTCCGGTAGCTGTCTTGTCATATAAATGCCCTGCTTCCTGCTCAAAACATCCGAATTTGATGAGCTTGTTGCACATTACATCTGGGTTGGGAGTAAGACCGCGTTTCACTTTATCGATGGCGTATGCCACTACATTATCCCAGTACTGTCGGTGCAGGTCAATGATATTCAGGCTCAGACCGTATTTGCGGGCGGTGGCGGTACATAGTTCAATGTCCTCTTCTGCCGTGCAGGTGAGATCTTCGTCACCGTCCATTCCGATTTTAATATAGAAAAGATCCGGTTTGTATCCTTGTTCGCAGAGGAGATGTACAACAACCGCGCTGTCTACTCCTCCTGAAATTAATGCAGCTATGTTCATCTCATTTTATGATAATGGGTATTCTTCAAAAGCATAAAGCACGGTAGACAAATATCGTTCCCCCGTATCGGGCAAGATTACTACAATTTGTTTTCCTTCATTTTCGGGGAGTTTGGCCAGTTCCAATGCGGCATAGGCGGCTGCTCCCGAAGATATTCCGACCAATAACCCTTCCGTCAGAGAGAGTTCGCGTCCTGTGCGGATGGCGTCATCGTCTTTCACCCGGATTATCTTGTCTACTAATTTTTCATTGTAGGTATGAGGGATAAATCCGGCTCCGATACCTTGTATCTTGTGCAGTCCCGGATTTCCTCCCGAAAGGACGGGGGAGTTATCCGGCTCTACAGCTACAATCTGTATATGGGGATTCTGTTTTTTTAATCCTTCCGCTACTCCGCTTAAAGTGCCGCCTGTACCGACTCCGGCAACAAAGATGTCTACCTTTCCGTCCGTGTCGTTCCATATTTCCTGTGCAGTGGTACGTGCATGGGCGGCGGGATTCGCCGGGTTTTCGAATTGTCCCAGAATGACGGCTCCCGGAGTCCGGTCACGCAATTCCTCCGCTTTTTCTATGGCTCCTTTCATTCCTTTTGCACCTTCGGTCAGTACCAATTGTGCTCCCATGGCTTTTAACAGGTTCTGGCGTTCCTCGCTCATGGTTTCGGGCATGGTCAGTATGGCTTTGTAACCTTTCACGCTGGCAACCCATGCTAACCCTACGCCGGTGTTGCCGCTGGTTGGTTCAATGATAACCGCTCCGGGTTTCAAGATTCCTTTGGCTTCTGCATCCTCTATCATTGCCAGGGCTATACGGTCTTTTACACTTCCTCCGGGATTGAAGTATTCCAGTTTGGCAATTATTTGCGCTTTCGCATCGTGTTTTTTACTAAGGCGTGACAGTTCCAACAAGGGAGTTCCTCCGATGAGTTCGGTCAATTCTTTTTTTATTCTTGCCATAATCTTTTCATTTAGTGGGTTCTGATTTTATAATGCAAAGATAGGGGAAGATGTTCATGGCGGAAATACCCTATTTAGGGTATATTTTATAGTGTTGTCTCCTGAATAATTCACTATCTTTGTCCGGAATTAACAAGTCTAATCTATGATGATAACAAGAAATTTTATTGGGGTACTAGCCCTTTGCTTGTGTGCATTGGCAGCTTGCACATCTTCAAAAGAGTCGAAAAAGACGCTGACTGTCCTTTCATGGAATGTATGGCATGGCGGTCATTCAAAAACTTATTCCGGAAAAGGGTGTGAGGGAACTATTGATATTCTGAAAAAAAGTGAGGCTGATGTGGTCTTGATGATTGAAACTTATGGAGCTGCCCCGATGGTAGCCGACTCATTGGGATATTCGTACAATCTCATTTCTGATAATCTTTCTATTTATAGCCGTTATCCCATTATTCGGAAATATGCTTTTGCCGACAGCATAAGTACCTTTAATTTTGGCGGAGTGATGATAGATGTGGATGGGAAACCTGTCCGTGTTTTTAATACTTGGTTGCATTATCTTCCTGATATGCGTTTGGTCCCGACGGATAAATCCAAGGAAGAAATATTGGCTTGGGAGATGGAGGGAACACGTGATGAGGAAATACATAAGATTTTGTCTGTTCTTCAACCCTTGTTGGCAGAGGCCGACAGTATTCCAATTATAATGGGCGGTGATTTTAACGTGCATTCTCATCTGGATTGGACGGAAGCTACCCGTAACCTGTATCTTCATGGTGGTGCAGTGGTGGATTGGCCTGTTTCCATTGCTATGGAAGAGGCGGGATTTAAAGATAGTTTCCGTGAGATGAACCCCAATCCGGTGGCCAATCTGGGAGTAACGTGGCTGACAGATGCGGATTCGTTGGAAACCGAGTGTCGTATGGACCGCATTGATTTTATTTATTATCAGGGAAAAACCATTCAGGCGATAGCATCTGAGTGTTATGACAATAGTTTGGGTAAAACTTTTACTTTTAAAGGAGAAGATTTTTTCTATCCTTCAGATCATGGTTTTGTCCTTTCGAAATTCGAACTTGATTAAAATAAGAGTTGATAAAAATAGATATTCATGAAAAAGACCTTTTTATTATCGTGCCTGATGTTGGCCGCAATGCCGGTGATGGCTGCTTACACGGGCCATGTATATGTAGATAAAAACAAGAATGGCGTATTTGACCAAAGTGAAAAACCGCTGGCGGGCATCAAAGTATCCGATGGCTTGAATGTGGTTGAAACGGCTGCCGACGGTAGTTTTACTTTACCCGGTCATGAGCGTGAACGTTTTATTTTCATTACCACTCCTTCGGGGTATAAAACATTTAACCGTCATTATCATAAAATAGAAAAGAAACAGTCCGGTTATGATTTCGGTTTGATCCCTTACAGTGGACGGATTCGTAAAGACGGCTCCCACAGGTATATTCATATTACTGATACAGAGATATTTAATACGGAAAACCATGCAGACTGGGTGAATAATGTGCGTGACTATGCCAGGAATGAACAGGCGGCTTTTATCATTCATACCGGGGATCTCTGCTATGAAAAAGGCTTGAAGGCTCATATCAAACTGATGAATACGGAAAATATGGACTGTCCTGTCTTTTATTGTATCGGAAATCATGATTTGGTAAAGGGGAAGTATGGCGAAGAACTTTTTGAAAGCATTTATGGGCCGGTATATTATTCTTTTGATGCAGGTAATGTGCACTATGTTGTTACGCCGATGCCCGGAGGAGACCATGCTCCAGGCTATACTTCCGATGACGTCTGTCGTTGGTTGAAGAACGACCTGGCTCATATCCGCCCCGGAACTCCTGTTGTTGTTTTCAATCATGATTTGCTGACATACGAAGATACCTTTATTTTTAAGAGCAAGAATGCCGGAAGCATTAATCTGAATGAGTACAACTTGAAAGCATGGGTATATGGTCATTGGCATATTAACTATATGAAAAAACAGGGAGATGTTTACAGTGTTTGTACTTCCTCATTGGATAAAGGAGGAATAGATCATTCCACTACCGCTTTTCGTGTGATGCACGTAGATAGTAAAGGAGATTTCACTTCCGAGCTCCGTTATACCTATTTGGACAAGAATATCTGTATCGCTTCGCCTGCAGGAGTAATGGCTTCGGGTGTCCTTCCGGTGGCTGTCAATGTGTATTCTTCCGTGTCGCCGGTGAGAGAAGTGCTCTATACTTGTCTGGCCGACGGGAAACCTGTGCTGAAAAACAAGCGATTGCTGCAAAGTACTGACTGGTCATGGAACGGGGAGCTTCCCTTGTCTCATAAATATGTGGGTAAGGAACTTACTTTGCGGGTAACAGCCCGTTTTAATAACGGAGAGATAGCTGAAGCAGAAAGTAATTTTATCTGCCGGACTGAAAAGGCCGTTCCTTTGTTTTCTGCTGACTGGGATAATCTGTCAGGCAATGCGAAACATTCCGCCCCCGTTTCCGCTCCATTGAATTTGCCTTTGCAGCTGGCATGGACTAACAATGTCGGAGCTAATCTTTATATGACTTCTCCACTGATACACAAGGGAAAAGTAATTGTTGCCTCTGTGGATGAGGATCTGAAAGGTGCAGGCCATGTGTATGCTTTGAATGGGAAGGACGGTACAATTCTTTGGAGTTGTCCTGTTCGTAATTCTATTAAAAACTCCATTGCGGTTGATAGTGACATCGTGTTTGCCCAGGATGCCCAAGGCTTTTTGTATGCCATTGATACCGAAACCGGTAAATTGTGTTGGGAAAAGCAATTGCCCGTAAATGGCTTGCCGGCCCTTATTGACGGACTGGTGGCCGGTGAAGGAGTGGTCTATGCGGGAACCGGAAAGGGGCTTTGTGCTTTTGAAGCCCGAACGGGCAAACAACTTTGGAAAAATGAAGGCTGGGGACAAGGAGAAGGGACTACGAGCACGCTGACTTTGGGTAACAACCTGCTGGTTGCCGGTGCACAATGGAATGCCCTTTACGGCAATGATGCCAAAACAGGTGAGAAACTTTGGGCGGTCAGCGATAACGGTTTGCGTAATCGGGGAGCATCTCCTGCCATGCATGGTGCCTTGTTGTATCTGATCTCAGATAAGTCTTTCTTTATATTAGAGGCTGCTACCGGAAAAGTGATAGTCCGTAAACCATTACCTTATAATGTGGACGTTACTTCTACTCCTTTACTCACTGACAAGGAGATTATCTTTGGTTCTGCACAGAAAGGGCTGATAGCCTTGGATAGTGAGACATTGGAAGAAAAATGGACTTGTCCTGTGGGGGATGCTTTGGTTTATACCTGTCCTTATAGCCGTCAGCCTTCCGCTACGATTGAAACCAGTGCGGTATGGGCGGGAGATATTGTTTATGTAGCCGCTTCGGACGGTACGGTATACGGAATTAATAAAGAGGATGGCAAGGTGGTATGGAAACATGCTACAGGAGCTCCTATGTTCGGGTCGGTAGCCCTGTCGGGTAATGCATTGGTGGTTTCGGACTTTGGTGGAAATGTTTATTTGTTCTGTAAGTAGAGTTACGTAGATTACGATATGATATGGGCGGTAAGTGTGAAGTATCTTCTTTCTTATGATGGAACTATTCAATGGATCAAACAGGAACTATCTAGTTAAATAACCATAAAGTCTGCCCGGAAATACTTCCGGGCAGAATCATTACTGTACCTTTGTTCCCATAAAATAGATACAGGCCGTGAGGCCCAATTTAATTATTTCACATGACATTTAAAGAATTAGATCTTATAGAGCCTATTTTGAAGGCTTTACAACAAACCGGCTATACAACGCCGACCCCCATTCAGGAACAAGCAATTCCTGTATTATTAAAAGGTAAAGATTTGCTGGGATGCGCCCAGACAGGAACAGGAAAAACAGCAGCTTTTGCTATCCCCCTTATACAACGACTTTATCAATCAGACCATAAAAAAGGTATCAAAGCATTGATACTCACCCCGACGCGTGAGCTTGCTATACAGATAGGCGAGAACTTTGACCAATATGCCGGATATACCGGAGTGAAGCATGCCGTCATTTTCGGTGGAGTGCCCCAAAAGGCGCAAGTTGATGCTTTGAAACGAGGTGTGCAGGTATTGATTGCCACTCCCGGACGTTTGCTTGATTTGCAGTCGCAAGGCTGTATTTCATTGAAGGGGTTGGAGTATTTTGTATTGGATGAGGCAGACCGTATGCTTGATATGGGATTTATTCATGATATCAAGCGGATATTACCAAAACTTCCGAAAGAAAAACAGACTTTATTCTTCTCCGCTACAATGCCTGATACAATTATTTCTTTAACGAATTCTTTGTTGAAGAATCCTGTACGAATCAGCATAACTCCGAAATCATCGACTGTGGATGCTATTGAACAGATGGTTTATTTCGTAGAGAAAAAGGAAAAGAGTCTTTTACTGGTTTCGATTTTGCAAAAATCAGAAGATCAGTCGGTGTTGGTATTTTCACGTACGAAGCATAATGCTGATAAGATCGTAAAGATACTGGGCAAGGCGGGAATTGGTAGCCAGGCGATTCATGGAAATAAAAGTCAGAATGCAAGGCAATCTGCATTGGAAAACTTCAAAACGGGTAAGATACGCGTAATGATAGCTACCGATATTGCAGCCAGAGGTATTGATATCAATGAGTTGCCGTTGGTTATAAACTATGACCTTCCCGATGTGCCCGAGACGTATGTGCATCGTATCGGACGTACCGGTAGAGCCGGTAATTTAGGAACGGCATTGACTTTTTGCTCGCAGGAAGAGCGTAAGTTGGTTAACGATATTCAGAAACTGACAGGTAAGAAACTCAGTAAGGTTGAGTTTGCTATCTGAGGTCGTTTCTAAGTTTATTATTTTATTTATCCGACGAGTATACACCCATTAAACTATAAAATCTATGGCAAAATCCATGACAGTAGGAAAGCGTGAGAATGA
>OHAV01000854.1_pt1 | contig 11081 bp, 7 predicted proteins | sample 1577271 | NCBI WGS metagenome assembly OHAV01 (sample SAMEA3879537, study PRJEB24766) | human gut metagenome | biome: human-associated habitat; feature: feces | place: USA | collected 1985/1987 | reverse complement strand
CCTGCCGGCGTTCCAGTCCGCCATGTCCCGCGCCGTTTTCAGCTCCCGCACGCCGCCCGGATTCTCCGGGCCGTACGTCCCAAACCGCTGCCGGATGCGCGCCAGGTCGTGCCGGTAGTTGACCATCACCAGCACGGGCTTGCCGTTGGCTGCTTCTATCAGGTCTTCCAGCGCATCCAGCTTGCGGTCGTGGATCACGCGGACGTTGTGGAACTCATCATAGACCGCGCCGTTGGCAAGCTGCAGGAGCTTTCCGGCCAGCGACGCGGCGTTGAGGGCGAGGACGTCCCCGTCCGCATAGGGCAAGAGCATGTCCCGCTCCATCCGGCGGTACAGCTTTTCCTCTCTTGCGGACAACCGGATCTCCACCACGTTGTCCACCCGCTCCGGCATCCTGAGGTGATCCGTCGCCCGCATGGACACGCAGATATCGCCGATGCGCCGGTAGATGGCTTCTTCCGCGCCGGGCTTGAGCTCACGCCTGTAGGGCGTCCAGCTGTTGGGGGTGTCAAAGTACAGGTCCAGATAGCTGCGCATCGTCCTGCCAAGCCGCGCGCCCCGATCCAGCAGATAGATCTGGGGCCAGAGGTCCTCCAGTCCGTTGGGCGCGGGGGTCCCGGTCAGCCCAACGACGCGGGAAAACTGGGGCAGCACTTTCTTGAGCGCCAGAAACCGCTTTGCACGGCTGTTCTTGAAGGATGACAACTCGTCGATCACCAGCATATCGAAGGGCAGCTTTCGCCCGGCGTAGTGCCGGACCAGCCATTCCACGTTCTCGCGGTTGATGACGTACAGTTCGGCCCTCCGGCTCAGCGCGGCGACGCGCTCTTTGGGTGTGCCGAGCACGCGTTCCAGCCGCAAGCCGGTCAGGTGCTCCCACTTGCCCAGCTCGGCAACCCAGGTGTCCCGCGCCACGCGCAGCGGCGCGATAATCAGGACGCGGCTCACCTCGAAGCTGTCGTAGAGCAGATGGGACACGGCAGTCAGGGCAATGGCCGTCTTGCCCAGCCCCATGTCGAGGAACACGCCGCATTGCGGGTGCGCCTCGATGAACTCCACGCAGAAGCGCTGGTAGTCATGCAGGTCGCTTTCCGCAAGCGGCCGTGCATCGCGGGGGTTATGTGCGTTCATGGGAAATCAGCTCCAATCGTAGTGCGCTATAAGCAGCTCCCCTATGCGGTAGCAAAGTTTGGCGCATGCCATGCCTTGCAGCCACATAAGGGAGCGGGGATATATCGTGGAACCGGCAGTCCTTTTGATGGGAACGGTACATTGCCTCGCGCGCGTAGGTGCATACGGGCACATATGCGCGCTTTTTTTGCTTTTTTCTTCACTTTTTCAAAACCCCAATAAAGAAAAGATGGCAAATCGCAAACACGGAAGTTTTCTTCCTATATATGCCCGCATTTGCCTTCCCCGTTTGCCCTGTTTTGCCATCGTCGTTGGCAAGCACCCGCCGCGTCTCTCCGGCTTGCCATCGCACATGGCAAACCGACCGCAAGCGCGGAGGCAATGTGATCCGCCTGCTGCGGACAATTCTCTACCTGCGCACGAAGCACCGCTGGATGCCGTAGAACGCGCGCTTCATGGATGCGCTCCTGTTCCCGCCGTACTTTTCCCACCCGCCGATCTTCATGAGCATGCCGAAGATGTCGTAGGTATCGCTGCGCCGGATGGCCGTGGGTTCCTTGCCGAAGCACTCCGCCCAGATCTCCACCGCGCTGACCACCGTGCGCCGCGCCGTGCCTACGCGGCTGCCGCCCGTGAACGGGTCGCCGCGCAGAAACCCGCGCCGCTCGGACAGATCCATCCTGTCCCAGTCCTCCGGTAGCAGCTTTTCCAGATACTCCGCGATCATGCCCTCGCGCACGTCGCTTTCCAGCGCCTCGGTCTGCTCCGCTTCCGCCAGACGCTCCACCTCCGGCGTGAGGTACAGCGCCTCCCCGTGCTGAAACAGCATATACGCCTCCGCCCAGAGTTGCTCTACCACATCCGCCACCTCCCATGGGCGATGCTTGCCCGCCGTGGTGCAGGTCACCGGCCAGAAGCGGCGGTTGCCCGTGATGTCCCGCAAAAAGCCGTCGCCGTTGTTCGTGCTGCCCACGATGATACACTGCCGCGGATGGTCTTCCACGCTGTAGCCGTAGGAGTGGCGGAACTTGTCGTCCTGGCGGGTGATGAACGCCTTCACCGTCTCCACGTCCACCTTCTTCAGCCCCGCCAGCTCGCCCAGCTCCAGAATCCAGTACCCCTGCAGCTTTTCCGGCGCGGCCTTGTCCTTCATGTCCCCGATGGTGAGGGAATCGCTGAACCACCTGCCGCCCAGCCTGGCAAAGAACGAGCTTTTGCCCATGCCCTGCGGGCCATTGAGCACGACAACGCTGTCAAACTTCACGCCGGGCCGGTACACCCGCGCCACCGCCGCCACCATCATCTTGCGTGCCACAGCCCGGGTATAGGCGGTATCCGCCGCGCCAAGATAATCCACAAACAGCGTGTCCACACGCGGCACACCGTCCCATGCGGGCAGGGATTCGATGTAGTCACGGATGGGATGGTAGCCCCGTTCCGCCGCGATGGCCAGCAGAATGCCCTTGAGCTTGGAGGGGGTGTAGAGGCCGTAGACATGCTCCAGATAGATCTGCAGCGCGCCCAGGTCCGATTCGTTCCAGCCGGCCTTGATGGGCGTCCATGGGACGGAGCTGCAGCCCTCCGCGTCCCGGCGGATGTCGATGCCGCTGCGGTGGATGTTGTAGGCGATGTCCCGAAGCCGGGGGTCGTTTCGCAGAATCAGCGCCAGATTGCCCAGCGTGTCCCTGACCTTTCCCTGCCTGTCCACCTCCAGCTTTTCCTGCCAGTGCTCGTCCTGCGAAGGCTGTGCCTCCTGATTATCCAGATCGCCGAACTCCTGCGCCGCCTGCCTGCGGCGCTCCTCGGAGAGCATGCGCCGGGTGGCTTCGTCCTGCGCGGCGTACTCCTGCATCCGGCGGACGGAGTCCTTCCCGTCGCCCACATGCGCGCCGTCCGGGGCCGTGCCGCCCGGCGTGAACAGGTGAAGGCGCACAAGGTCAAACGCATTGCACAGCTGCCCGCCCGCCGGGTCGGTGGCGTGGTGCGAATAGGCGTACTTGTCGTCGTAGACCACCAGCCCGCCCGTGGTGCTGCCGCCCACGAAGGTGTAGCGGTCGTCCTGCGCCGTGGGCGTGTATCTGTCCGCGAGGGTGTGTTCGAGGATGTCTGTGATGCTGTGCGCCCGGCAGAACGCCCCGATGATCCCACGCTTGGTCAGCGGGTCTTCCTGCCTGGAGACCGTGCGGCGCATCTTCGCCTCCACCGGCTGGGTCGTCGGCCAGAGCGAGGCGTCCGTCCAGTCGGGATAGGTGGCCAGCACCGCGTCCGGATCGAGGAACGGCTCGTCCGCGCAGCGGAACAGGTACTCGCCGTCCTCGGGCGCACTGGGCCAGTACATCAGCCGCGCGGGCTCAAAGGTCGTGGGGTCGAAGCGGGAAAGCGTCAATTCGTCCGCGATGCGGCGGGAGATGGCCGCATACTCGTCCGGCGTGACGGTACGGGATAAGGGAACAATGAGCCGCAGACGCATCTTCTCCGGCGTGTGGCTGTGCGTGCTGTAGAGCGCGTAGGCGTTGATGAACGTCATGTCCAGATCGTCCACAAGGGCGGCGTCGGCGTTGTCCGCGTCCAGGCAGACCATGCAGCGGTTGACCACGCTGGCGCTGTTGCGCTTGCCGTTTTTGAGATAGCCGCCCACGAACCCGCCGATGTCCTTGACGTCGTCGCGCTCGGCCTTACCCATGGCGGCATACTCGGCCACCGTCTCCCGCGTACGGGTGGGTCGGGACAGTTTGTCCAGAAATTCGCTCCAGAGCATCTCCCTGTTCTGCCACTGCGCCGCCTTGCGGCTGCGGCCCGTGGCGATGAGCAGCTTTTTGTCGTGGGTGATTTGCATGTAGGTACCTCCTTCGGCTGGGCCTTTGACCTCTTTTGATTTCATTTGCTTGCAAATGCAAGCAAAATCGGATATACTACAGGTATGAACAGAAAGGAGACTGATGGATATGGCAAATACATCTGCCGTTTACGCCAGGATTGACGCACAGCTCAAGGAAAACGCCGAGGCCATTCTGGCACAGCTGGGAATCACACCGTCGGCGCTTATCCAGATGACCTATAGCCAGGTTGTTCTCCATAATGGTCTTCCATTCTCCGCGCGTATTCCTGCCAAAGCGCCAACCGCCGTCGGCAGGATGACGCAAGAACAACTGGACGCCGAACTGCGCAAGGGCGTGGAATCCTTCAATAAGGGGAGCTTCACAGCGGATGAGATCGACCAGGCGCTTGCGAAGGAGTTTGGCATCTGATGGATACTTACAGCGTGGTTTACTCGCCCGCTGCCAGAGACGATTTGTTTGGCGTCTATACCTACATCGCCACAGAGCTTCTGGAACCGGAGATCGCCGCGAAGCAGACCGTCAGAATCCGCAACGCAATTCGCAAGCTGGAACAGCTCCCCGCCCGCCATGCCAGTGTCAACTGGGAGCCCTGGTTTTCCATGGGTATGCGTAAGCTGATCGTAGATCACTACACTGTTTTCTATCTTGTCCATGAACCTACCTGTGAAGTGCGAATTGTCCGCATCGTGTACAGCGGTCGCGATCTGAAAAGCATATTGAACGATTCGTTGGGCCTTTAACACGCACACATTTCATTCTCCTTGCCCGCAATGGACAAGGAGATTCTTCAAATGGTGAAGGCTGTCCTTTATCATGTCTTTTTGTAGTATGCCATCTCATCTCCCTCCGCCCGGAGTGGCAGATCCCGCGCCCAGTCCGGCGGGATGGCCATGATGCGGCAGGCCTCCTCCACGCTGCCCTGCCCGTCGGGGACTTCCATGACCGCCTCGTCGTGGACGTGAAACACGATGGGATAGCCCGCCGTTTCAAGGCTTAACATGGCGTGCGCCAGCAGGTCGCGGGCGATGCTCTGGGTACAGTTTTCCGCCAGCTTGCCGCCGAAGGTTTCCTGTGGCGTCATCTGCCCGTTTCCCGCGGGCGCGAGATAGCCGATGCCCCGGCTGCCGAAGCGGTTTGTCACAAAGCGCGGCGAGAGGTAGCACAGGTCGCGCCCGCCCGGCAGGCGGATCAGCAGATGCCCTTCCTTCCGGTACACCGTCACCTTGCCCACGCGGACGCTATTCTGCCGCTCAATCACCTCCGAGGCGGCATTGCCCAGCGCGTTCCAGAACCGAACGATATGCGGATTCGCCGCGCGCCAGGCATCTACCAGCGGCTGCATCTCCTCCTCCGGCATCTTTGCGCCCATGGCCTTGAGCGCGCCGACGCCTCCGCCGTAGCCGCAAGACAAAGTCGCCTGCTTTCCTTTCTGCCGGTACTCGTAGTTGGGATGCCCCCTGACGATGGTCTCCTGCGGGATATGAAACATGCGGCTGGCCGTCGCCTCGTAGATTTTGCCCCTGCCGCGAAACTCCTCCAGCACCCATTCTTCGCCCGCCAGCCATGCCAGCACGCGAGCCTCGATGGCCGAGAAGTCCGCCACGATAAAACGGCATCCATCCCTGGGGATGAATGCCGTGCGGATCAGCTCGGAGAGGGTATTGGGAACCGAACCGAACAGCAGCTCCAGCTGTTCCTCGTCACCGCTCCTCACGATGTCTCTGGCGAGGTTGAGGTCGGGCAGATGGTTCTGGGGGAGGTTCTGGGCCTGCACGAGACGGCCCGCCCAGCGAAAGGTGCGGGCCGCGCCCCCGAATTGCAGCAGGCCATGCACCCGCCCGTCCTTGCAGATGCACCGCGCCATGGATTCGTACTTCTTCACGCTGGTCTTGGACAGTTCCAATCGCAGCTCCAGCAGCTCTTTCACGATTCCCTCCGCCCCGGCGGCCTTCTCCTGCACGATGCGCTTGGACAGGCTCTCCATGGGCATATCCATATCGGCGAGCCATGCCTTGAGCTGGCTCACACTTCCGGGGTTCTCCAGCCCTGTCAGTTCCTGCGCCCGCTGGAACGCCTGCTCCGAAAACGCCTGATCGACCGCCATCGCGCTTTTCACCAGCAGCCTGTCCACCCGCACGCCCCGGTCGTTGATGCGCTGATCCAATGCGTACAGCGCCCACTCGTGTTCGGGCAGAGAGTGGTGGAGAAGAGCCTTGTACACGGCGCGCTCCGTCTCCACGTCCTGAGCGTTGTAGGCTTTGTAAGTCGCCCACTTCTCCGGCGCGTGCCGCGGCAAATTTCGTGTGCGTCCGCCATTTGTCTTGGTCGCTTTGCAGGGCATGGAGAAATAGCGAATGAGGTCTTTGCCTTCCTCCATCTTTTTCTCCGTGACGTTCAGAGCCACCGCAACGTCTGCCAGTTTTCCCGGCAGCGTCTGGTACCACGCCATGACCATCGTGCAGCGCCACTGCGCCGGATCGAGCCAATGCCCGAGATGCTTGGAGAAGCACACCCGCTCAAACGCGGCGTTGTGCGCGATTTTCAGGACGTTCGCGTCCTCCAGCGCGTGCAGGAAAGCGTCCGGGAGCGTTTCTCCGCAGGCCATGTCGACGGTAACCACCGGCGCGTCGTCAAAGGCGTAGGACAGGAGAAGGATCTCGAAATCCGGGGCATCGCAGTAGCGGTACACGCCGCACTTGGGCAGCGGGGCGGAGGAATAGGTCTCTATGTCCAGATGCAGTACGCGCAAGCGCATCATCTCCAATCAAAAAGCGCACCCTCGCGGATGCGCCTGTATTGCGTTCTGCGCTCTCAGAGCGCGGTCAGTCTGGGCGGCAGCACTCTGCGCTCCAGCGTGTCGGGGTCGATCACGACGAGCTCACGATTCTTCTGCCATGCATATCCCACGGTGTATTGTGTCCCGCCGGAGGAGCCTTCCCGGCATACGGCCAGGACGGCGTCCGCGGCGTCTACCATTTATGAAAAGCAAATAGTAATGTAAAGAAACTGCGTAAAGGGCAGTAATTGTAGCATATTTTGCTTCTGCAACTTTACATTACCTTTAACCTCCAATAAGCTAAAACTACGGCAAAGCCGAAATAGCATTGGAGGTAAATAAATGGCAAAGCGAAAACCTATGAAACTACCGGACTCATTCTACGCTCTGTTTGACTATTTGCGGAGCAGAGGATATGCAGAAAACTCGGTATTTGAGTATGAGAGTCATGCTCGTTGGATCACCAAATTCATGCAAGATAATGGGTATGAGGTATACAGTTCGGAAGCATACGCTGCGGTTGTGAAGCGTATTGAAAATGGCAGTCGATACGAAGATCTTTCGGACTACCAAAAGCGCCGCTACCATTGTGCTACGGTCCTGTATGAATTTCAGCAGACAGGAAGCTACACTTTTCGGCACAAGAAAGCGGAAGAAGCGATACACGGTGGTCTTAAAGCAGATATTGAGTCATTCATGGAATACAGGAAATCACTGCTGCAGGCAGAAATCACACTGAAGCAATATCGCTTGGATCTGCTGCGATTCAATATTTTTCTGTATGAAAAAGGAATCTCTGATGTGTCTCAGATCGCAACAGCGGTGATCCTGCAATATATCCAGGAACGGATGGCCCGCTTTACACAGCCGACGATTCGTCATGCGCTTACCTCTATCCGCCAGTTCCTTTTTTATCTTCATGAAACGGGACGAACCGAGGTCAATCTATCTTTAGTTGTACCCAACTGCGGCGCGCCTTTTCCACAGAAAGTTCCCAGCATCTATTCCAAAGAAGAAATCGAGCGGCTGTTGGGCGTCATGGATCGTGCAGACCCCAGAGGGAAAAGAGACTATGCCATGATTCTTATTGCGTCCCGGCTTGGTTTGAGAAGCTCCGATATCTGCCAGCTCAAATTTTCAGAACTCGACTGGAAGCAAAACAGGATATTGCTGAAGCAGAAGAAAACCGGTGCACAAATTGAACTTCCGTTACTGTCAGATGTGGGCGAGGCCATTATTGACTATTTGAAATATGGGCGTCCTCAGTCCGAGCTGCCGTATGTTTTTCTGAAACACGTGCCGCCGTACGATGGCGTGACCGGAGCAGCATTTACAAACGCTATTAAAACAGGAATGCGCCGAGTCGGTATTACGCACGAAGGAAACCGTAAGCACGGTCCCCATGCATTACGGCACAGTTTAGCCACCGTGTTGCTGGAGCAGAACACACCGTTGCCTGTCATAACAGGGATTCTTGGACACAAAAACCCGGAAACCACCAAGATGTATCTTGCCATTGATCTAACATCCTTGCGAAAATGCGCGCTGGATGTACCGAAGATTGATCCTGACTACTATAACAGGGGGTACAGGGGATGATAGAGTTCGAGAGCATTTATGGCAGCTTTATTTTGCAGTATATCGCTTTCAAGCGCAGCCTGGGATACAAATATACCCATGCCGAATTTCGCTTCCGGGTATTTGACCGTTTTGCGGTTCAAGAAGGCTGTAAGCAAGTGGGGCTCACAAAGGACTTGTTTGAAAAATGGATGGAGCCGACTGCAAATGAGCTTGAAAGTAACCGTTACCGCCGTGTCAACGAACTGATAAACTTTTCACGGTTCATGAATGATTTGGGGATTGCTTCCTATTGCCCAAGGAATATTCCTCATATAAAGAGCGGCTTCACTCCGTACATTTTTACACATGATGAAATAACCCGATTCTTTACTGCCTGCGACGAAAATCTAAATTGGGGAAGATATCCGACTGAATTTGTTTACACTACCCCTGCATTATTCCGCTTGCTGTATGGAACGGGCCTGCGTATCAGTGAGGCGCTGCATCTGGAAACAAGTGATGTCCACTTGGAGGAGGGGTACCTTCTACTGCGGAACACCAAAAATAATACGGAAAGAATGGTTCCGTTTTCCGACTCCGTTGGAACAGCTTTGCGACAGTACAGTTCTTACCGGGAGAAAATTTTCGGCCCCAATACCAAGTATTTTTTTGCCAACGCCGGAGATGCTTGCTGGAGTCAGGGAGCAGCCTATGAACAGTTTCGGAGGATTTTGGTGCGGGCACAAATTCCGCATACAGAAAAAGGTCCTCGGCTTCACGATTTTCGGCATACATTTTCCGTTCATACACTTGCAGAGATGTCATCCCAGGGATTGGATTTATATCACTCTCTTCCCATTTTGTCCAAATATCTGGGACATGCTTCTTTAGAAGCGACCGACCGATATGTACGCCTGACAGCGGAAATGTATCCGGAATTGTTGCAACAGGCGAACCAACTCTGTGCTTATGTTTTCCCGGAGGTGATTCAGGATGGAGTATAATTTCTCCTATTATTTATCTGCGTTTCTGGGAAAATACTTACCCGGTGTTGTGGGAGCAAGTTCCAACACGGTATCGTCATACCGCGATACCTTTGTCCTGTATCTGCGGTATATGAAAGCAGAAAGAGGTATCCCGGCAGAGCGAATAAAGCTGAATGTGTTAGAACCAAAGCGTTTTTCTGAGTTTCTGGATTGGCTGGAGACGCAGCGGCATTGCACGGTTACTACCCGTAATGTCCGGCTTGCGGCGATTCATTCTTTTTTTCGGTATCTGCAATATGAGGCTCCAGAATATCTGGATTTATGCCAGAAGGTATTGGCGATTCCATTTAAGAAAACAGAGCAGCGGGTATTGAACTATTTTTCGTTGGATGGAATAAAGCTGCTTCTAAGCATGCCGGATACATCGACCAAGAGCGGTCGCCGCGACTTGGCGCTGTTGTCTTTGATGTATGATACCGGAGCCAGAGTACAGGAAATTGCAGATCTGACGCCGCAGTGTATCCGATTTGAAAAGCCTGCCACCATTCGCTTACACGGAAAAGGCAACAAAACCAGAATTGTACCGATGATGGATGCTCAGGTATCTCTGTTGAAGCGATATATGACAGAGCAGAATCTGTTGAGATCCGAAGAACAGCCGCACCCTTTATTTCGGAATAAATGCGGTGAAAAGCTGACTCGTGCTGGCATTGCTTATATTCTGGACAAATATGTAGCAATGGCAAGGAGAGCAAATCCGGAACTGGTGCCAGATAACATCTCATGCCATTGCCTGCGCCACTCCAAGGCGATGCATCTGTTGCAATCCGGTGTCAATTTGGTTTATATCCGGGATTTTCTGGGACATTATTCAGTCCAGACCACTGAAGTCTACGCCAAGGCAGATTCCCGGCAAAAGCGGCAGGCATTGGAAAAAGTATATGTGGATGTGACGCCAAGTGCTGAACCAGTCTGGCAGGAAAACGGTGATCTTCTGGAATGGCTGGTGTCGCTGGGCAAATGACAGTTTGGGTAATGTAAAGTAATTTGTGTAAAAGTCGTTGCAATTCCATACTTTTTTACGGTTACTTTACATTACTATTTGCTTTTCATAAATGGTCGATCATTCAGCGCGGGTGATTGCAGTATACAACGGTATGCCGGGTGGTACACGCAAAACACTTGCATATGCAAAGAAACAGCAAGTTCCAGTCATAGTGCTAGCTATAAATAATACCGTTTTCTAGGCTTAAACATCGTTTTTGCCCGGCCTAAGGTCTAGCCTTTTTTTTGAGAATATGCTAAAATATATGTTGGAATATTCTAAAGTTATTTAAATCTTTGGAGGAGATCATCATGGAAATCGATGCAGGCAGATTCATTGTAGGTGACTGCTTACAGGCAATGCAGCAGTTACCACAGGAGAGCGTTGATTTCGTATTGACTTCGCCGCCTTATGCTGACCAACGTAATTACGGAGAAGGCAGTGGGAAGATTCCTCCAGATTCATAAGACTTGCCTCTGATTTAGGGAAATAGCTCTTGATTGGCGGCTTTTCATTTTTATAATACTTATGTCATACAGGAAATTGAAAAAACTTAACGGCAAGTTGCACAAGCTACGATATGACCGAGAAGCTTTATATAGAAGTGAAAAAATTGCAACGGAGATAAATAACTTTTTAAACGAGGGGAATTCAGATGAAAGAAAACAAATATGATGATAATATATTCTTTCAAAAATACAGTCAAATGAGTCGCTCACAGCAGGGACTAGCCGGTGCAGGAG
>OHAV01000853.1_pt1 | contig 11084 bp, 8 predicted proteins | sample 1577271 | NCBI WGS metagenome assembly OHAV01 (sample SAMEA3879537, study PRJEB24766) | human gut metagenome | biome: human-associated habitat; feature: feces | place: USA | collected 1985/1987 | reverse complement strand
CGGCAGTGAACGCCGCCATCAAAGCCGTCCGCAAGTCGGACGTGCTGAACGACTATGAGATATGCCGCTACATGCGGCTTGAAAACGGTTTGTATGCCGATGTGTATGCCCTTGAAATCATCATCCCCATCGCCTTCCGGCTGAACACCTACTGCACGCACGTGTTCCGAAGGTGGCTTGTGGAGAAGGTTCTTGCCAAAGAAAAGCAGCAGGCATACGTGATGCTCATCCACAAGGCCAACGGGTATTGCTGAACACGCACGGACATTGACAATGCCGACAACAGAAAGAGGAAACGGACAGCTCCACGACCGGGGTTGTCCGTTTCCTCTTTGTGCATACAGCCGCCTTATCTCACCCTTTCAGCGGTTTTCTATAATTTGCTTCCAACACTTCGCGCAGTCCCGATTCCGGATAAAGCACCTTTCCTGCCAGCTGGATAAAAGGCAATATCCTGTTGTTGCGGTATTCCTGCAAGGTGCGGCGGCTCACGCGGAGCAGTTCCGCCACTTCCTTGTCCGTCAGGTATCGCTCCCCATCCAATGGCGGACGGTAACTTTCCAAAAAATCGGAGAGCCATTTGGATTCCTTCCGCATCTTTTGCAGCAATACGGCTACTGATTCACAATCCATCGTGATAACATTGTTGTCTTCGTTCATAATCATATCCGTTTTAAGTCAGACAAGGCTATCTGTCAGTGGGGCAAATCGTACCGATAAGCGGGATGAGCCTTTTCACATCTTCCGGCTTGTAGTAAAAACGGAAGCCGATTTGCGAATAACCGATAAAGCCCCTGTCACGCAGTTTCTGCAACGTGCGTTGGCTGATTCTCAACTGCCCACAAACCTCTTCGCCCGTGAGCCACTTGCCGAGCCTTTTGGCATCCCCCTTGCGCTGCAAGGCGGCGACCTTCTCCACGAAGGCATCCGTTTGTGCCACCATTTCCTCGAAGGTCTTTTTCTCGATAGATACTATTTCCATATACAAAACGATTTTTGAATTTGCTGCAAAGGTAACGGCACGGGCTGAAACGCCCATCGGTTTTGTCTGAATGGCAGCTTGTTGCGCCGATTGTCCGGGTTGCGGAGCCTTTTTCATAAAAATCTTACGTGAGTCACGTAGTGAGTTGTTAAAGCCGCCCTTTTCCATTGCCGAACTTTGCCGCAGAAACAATAAAACAAGCGCATATATGAAAGTGATAACGATTGAAAGTTCCGCATACCGGACTATGCTGGAACAGATAGCGGAGATAGCAGGATATGTCCGCGAAGCGAAAGAAGAGCGACGGCGGAAGGAGGCGGAAACGAAAGACCGCCTGCTCAATACGGCACAAGCCGCCGAACTGCTGAACGTGAGTACCCGTACCCTGCAACGGATGAGGGACGACCATCGCATAGAATATGTGATAGTACGCGGCACTTGCCGCTACCGCCTCTCCGAAGTGCAAAGACTGTTGGAAACAAATACCATCAGGAACAAGGAAGAAACAGTGGAAGCCCTGCTGCACAACTATTCGTTGCGGACGGGCGGCAAGAAAACCGACAAAGGAAGGAGGAAATAAGTATGGAACTGCTTACCCGAAACAATTTCGAGGGATGGATGCAGAAAATCCTCGAACGCCTCGACCGTCAGGACGAGCTGCTGCTGGCTATGAAGGCGCAGGGGCAACAACCGCCGTCCCTGTCCGAAGGCATCCGCCTTTTCGACAATCAGGACCTGTGCATGCTCCTCCAGATCAGCAAGCGCACCCTGCAACGCTACCGCAGTGAGGGCGCACTCTCCTACAAGACCTTGGGCAAGAAAACCTATTACAGCGAAACGGACGTGTTGGACTTCCTTTCCAAACATGTGAAGGACTTCCGGCAGAACGACATCGAGTTCTACAAGGCACGCATCCGCAATATGTTCAATAAATAACCAATTAAAATTTAATCAGATGGCAAAGAAAAAAGACGAAAAGGACGTGCTGATTGTCCGTGACGAGAAGACGGGCGAGATCAGCGTGGTAGCCGGACTGAATGCGGACGGCACGCCCAAGCGCACCCCCGCCAAGGCGGAGAACGCGCAGAGTTTCCTGCAATTCGACCGGCACGGAGACGTGCTGGACAACTTCTTCAGGAACTTCTTCCGCCAGTGCAAGGAACCCAGCCGCTTCGGTTTCTACCGGGTTGCGGCAGAGCAGGCGGACAATCTGCTGGAAGTGATGAAGGAGCTGCTGAAGAACCCCGAAGCCTACAGTGAACTGCTTGCACCCCACAAGGTGGACACTTCCGGCTACGAGCAGGAAGTGCAGAAAGTGCAGGAGGAACAGCAAAAACAAGAAGAACAACAACCTGATCAGGAAAATAAAGAAAATCAGGAAGAACCTAAAAATCAAGAAGAAATGGAACAGAAACAAGAACAGAATCAGGAAGCCCCGCAGCAGACGCAGGGCAGACAGGGCTACCAGCCCATCGACGAGAACAGAATCAACTGGCAGGAGCTGGAAGAGCGTTGGGGCGTGAAACGCGACGAGCTTGAAAAGTCCGGCGACCTTCAGAAGATGCTCAACTACGGCAAATCAGACTTGGTGAAGGTCACGCCCAATTTCGGCGGCGAGGCATTTGAATTGGACGCGCGACTCTCCTTCAAGAAGGACGGCGAGGGCAATGTCAGCCTTGTGCCGCACTTCATCCGCAAGGAGCAGAAACTGGAAGAATACAAGGAACACAAGTTTTCCGATGAAGACCGCAAGAACCTCCGCGAGACAGGCAACCTCGGCAGGGTCGTGGACCTTGTGGACAAGGAAACGGGCGAAATCACACCCTCATTCGTCAGCATAGACCGTAAGACGAACGAGATTACGGATGTGCCGGCAAGCAAGGTGCGCATACCGGAGCGTATCGGCAAGACTGAAATCACCAAGCAGGAGCAGGACATGCTCCGCGCCGGGCTGCCCGTGCGTGACAAGCTCATAGAGCGCAACGACGGCAGGAAGTTCGTCACCACCCTGCAAGTGAACGTGGAACAGCGCGGTGTGGAGTTCGTGCCGGGCACAGGCAGGTCGCCACGTACCGCACAGACGCAGGAAGCCAAGGAGAATCCCACCCAAGCACAAGCGCAGTCGCAAGGTACGGAAAATGCTGCCGGCACGAACAAGGAGCAACGCCGCAACACATGGACCAACGAGGACGGCAGCATCCGCTCCATCAGCAAATGGAGCAATGTGAACTTTACCGACCAGCAGAAAGCCGACTACGTGGCGGGCAGAGCCGTGAGGCTGGAGAACGTAACCGACAAGCAGGGCTTCCACGCCACGATGTACATCAAGTTCAACCCGGAGAAGGGACGCCCGTACCGCTACGACACCAACCCCGACAACGCGCAGAAGGTCGCGCCTTCCAACGAGAGCCGCACGCAGGTGGCGGTGAACAGCGAGGGCAAGACCAACGAGGCTACCAAGAACCTGAAGGAGCCGTTGCGGAAGGGACAGACCGCCCCGAAGGACACCGCACAGCAACAGCAGCAGGAGAAGCCGCAAAAGAAAAACAATAAGGGCATGAAGATGTAATCCGGTGTCCGCCACTAAATCCGAAGTAACATTTGTAAAATTCAAAACGACAGAAAAATATGAAGACAATCATTGCAGAAAAGCCGTCTGTGGCACGTGAGATCGCCCGTATCGTGGGCGCGGCAAAGAGAGAGGAAGGATATTTCGAGGGAGGCGGCTACGCCGTGACATGGGCGTTCGGACACCTCGTGCAGCTTGCCATGCCCGACGGTTACGGCATACGCGGCTTTGTCCGTGACAACCTGCCCGTCATCCCCGAAACCTTCACGCTCATCCCCCGTCAGACCAAGACGGAGAAGGGCTACAAGCCCGACAGCGGCGTGACGGCGCAAATCAAGGTCATCGCCCGCCTTTTCAACGGAAGCGAGCAGATCGTTGTGGCGACCGATGCCGGGCGCGAAGGAGAGCTTATCTTCCGATACCTCTACCACTATATCGGATGTTCCACCCCGTTCGTCCGCCTCTGGATAAGTTCGCTTACCGACAAGGCCATCCGTGAAGGACTGCGTAACCTCGAAAACGGAAGCAAGTATGACAACCTCTTTCTTGCCGCCAAAGCACGGAGCGAATCTGACTGGCTCGTGGGCATCAACGGCACGCAGGCACTCACCATCGCCGCCGGGCACGGCACATACTCCGTCGGACGTGTACAGACCCCCACATTGGGAATGGTGTGCGAACGTTACTGGGAAAACCGCCGTTTCACGCCCGAAGCCTTCTGGCAGCTCCATATCGCCGTGGACGGGAATAATGACGGAACGGTGAAATTATCCTCTTCCGGGAAATGGAAAGAGAAAGAACCTGCGACGGCACTATATAATAAGGTAAAGGAAGCAGGCACAGCCACCGTCACGAAAGTAGAGCGCAAGGAAAAGACGGAAGAAACCCCACTCTTGTTCGACCTGACCACACTCCAGAAAGAGGCCAACGCCAAGCATGGCTTCACGGCGGAGCAGACGCTTGGAATCGCACAGAAGCTCTACGAAAAGAAACTCGTCACCTATCCGAGAACGGGAAGCCGGTACATTCCCGAAGATGTGTTCTCTGAAATACCCAAACTGCTTGCCTTTATCGGTGCGATGCCCGAATGGAAAGGCAAGGTGCAGGCGAAAGCACAGCCGGCATGCCGCAGCGTGGACGGCAGCAAAGTGACCGACCACCACGCCCTGCTCGTCACGGGCGAGAAGCCGCTATTCCTCTCCAAAGAGGACAACACCGTCTATCAGATGATAGCCGGACGCATGATAGAGGCTTTCTCGGAGAAGTGTGTCAAGGACACCACTACCGTTACAGCGGAGTGTGCCGGAGCGGAGTTCATGGTAAAAGGCAGCATTATCAGGCAGGCCGGATGGCGTGCGGTCCATGGCGAGGAGGACAAGGAGGAAATCTCCATCCCCGACTGGCAGGAAGGCGACACGCTGACACTGAAGGGCTGCTCGATCACGGAGGGAAAGACCAAGCCCAAGCCGTTGCATACCGAAGCCACCCTGCTTTCGGCTATGGAAACCGCCGGAAAGGAGGTTGAGGACGATGCGCTCCGTCAGGCATTGAAGGATTGCGGCATCGGCACGCCCGCCACCCGTGCGGCAATTATCGAAACACTCTTCAAGCGCGGCTATATGGAACGCTGCAAGAAATCGCTCGTGCCTACCGAAAAAGGGCTTGCTCTTTATTCTATAGTGAAGACGATGCGCATCGCCGATGTCGCCCTGACAGGCGAATGGGAAAAGGAACTGGCACGCATCGAGCGCGGGGAGCTGCCCGCCGATACCTTCCGCAAGGAGATAGAGGCGTACACGAGGGAGATTACCTCGGAACTGCTCTCATGCGACAAGCTCTTCGCCCGCAAGGATTCCGGCTGCAAGTGTCCCAAGTGCGGAACGGGAACGATGCAGTTCTACGGCAAGATCGTCCGTTGCGACAATGCGGAGTGCGGACTGCCCGTTTTCCGACAGAAAGCGAACCGCACCCTTTCCGATGACGAGATCAAAGACCTGCTTACCGAAGGGCACACGAAATTGCTCAAAGGCTTCAAGAGCAAGCAAGGCAAGAGTTTCGATGCCATCGTTGCCTTTGACGGGGAGTTCAACACGACTTTTGTGTTCCCGGAAAGGAAAACGACCAAGAAATTTTCAGGACGGAAGAAATAGTGCTAACTTTTGATAAGTCAGGCAGCATCTCAGCAATAGAAATAAACGGGTTTATTTCGTATTGTCTTCGATTTGAATAAAATCCTCACGCTCACAAATGTAAATATGATTTTCATTTGTTTCGCTTAATCGGATTTTTGCGCTAACTTTGCCACTGGTTCAGAGTAATGGATTGTTCTTCGATACCGGATTACACTCATACTTTGGATTTAGTGGTGGCACTCGGAGGGATACCGAGTGCCTTTTTTCTTCCTTCCTCAAATATGATTATCCCATTCATTCATCCACTAAATTCCAAAGTAATGAACAACAAGAAGAAAAACGAAGGTCAGACCGACTTTTCCTATTACGGTCTGTACCTGCTGGACTACCTCCGCAACAACCGGTTTGAACAGGCAACCGATACCGCCTTTATCCGTGAGCGTGCCGACCGCGCCGCCGAAACGTATGAGCGGGCACGGCTTGACGGCTATCCTGCCGAGGGTGCACAGGAACTGGCAATGAACATCCTGCTGCGCGGGCTTCACTACTCCAAGCATGCCATCCTCCGCGAAGTCGTGGAAAGCGAGTTTGCCGATGATGTGCCGGAGGATAAGCAGGAAGGCTTCATTGCCGGACTGCTTCCGCTCGTCGATGCGGTGTTCTCCATTTACGACCTCTCGGACGACAACTTCGCCCTGTCGCCCGACTACGACCTGCTGCGCACGGAGCTGACGGGAGCCGTCGTACTTTACATCGAAGAGTATGGCGTTTAACCGCAAGCAGAGATTACGGGACAACATCGAGGCGATACGGACGGCATTCATCCTTGACAGGGAACAGCGTACCCCCACCGCACGCGAAAGGCTGCTGCTGGAGCGTTACTGCGGCTTCGGAGGGCTGAAGTGCATACTGAACCCCGCCAAGGAACTGACAGATGCCGTCCATTGGGCGAAATCAGACCTCGAACTGTTTGCCCCTACGGTGGAACTGCACAGACTGGTGCGCGAGAACTGCCGTGACGAAATGGAATACAAGCGGTACATAGACGCGATGAAGCAGTCCGTACTGACCGCCTTCTACACTCCGCCGGAAATAACCGATGCGATTGCCGACGTGCTGCACGGGCACGGCATACGCCCCGACCGTGTGCTTGAACCCTCGGCAGGCGTGGGCGCATTCGTGGATGCGGTGCTGGGCTACAAGCCGGATGCCGATATAATGGCATTTGAAAAAGACCTGATGACTGGCAGGATTCTGAAACACCTGCATCCCGATCAGAAAGTGCGGGTGCAGGGATTCGAGAAGATAGAAAAGCCGTTTACCGGCTACTTCGACCTTGTCATCTCCAACATTCCGTTCGGTGATGTGGCGGTGTTCGACCCGGAGTTTACGGGCAGCCACGATCCTGCAAGGCGTTCCGCCGCGAAGACGATACACAACTATTTCTTTCTGAAGAGCCTCGACACGGTGCGCGAGGGCGGCATTGTGGCGTTCATCACCTCGCAAGGGGTGCTGGATGCCCCGTCCAACGCGCTCATACGCGAGTATATGATGAAACATGCCAATCCGGTGGGTGTCGCACGCCTGCCGAACAATCTTTTCACGGACAACGCGGGTACGGAGGTGGGCAGTGACCTGATCATCCTGCAAAAGAACAGCGGAAAGAAACGGGAATTGTATGATTATGAGGAAATGTTCATACAGACAGGGAAGACCCCGATCGGCAGTTTCGAGAACGGATATGTCGGCAGCATCGGCATGATTCCCCATTCCGACCTGATAAGAAGTACAGACCCTTACGGGAAACCTGCCTATAAAATCATGCACCGTGGCGACATTGAACAGATGGCGGAGGACTTGCGGGAGCATTTAAGCATTGAAATGCTAAAGTTTGACAAGAAACTGTATGACAGGCACAGTCTTCATCCTGCGCAAAGTAAAAGCACGGAAGGTGAAATTGTTTCCACTCCCGAAATACAGCCGCATATTGAGAATGTAACGAACTCCGAAACGGTGGCAAAACCGGAAGAAGTAACGCCACAGCCCACAGACGAAAAGCCGGAGATAGAGCCACACCGCCCGATGAAGCATTCGGACGGTGTGCAGCTCTCCCTGCTTGACCTTTGGGGAATGACCGAAGAAGTCAGCAAGGAGGAAACTTCCAAGAAGAAAAAGGCAGCGAAAAAGGAAAGTGCCGCAAAGCGTACCGAGTCCAAACCGAATGTGCAGGTTACACCGAAGGTTACGAATATACCTCCGCATACCACCTCTGTTTCTCCGGCTGAAAAGAAAACGGACGGGAAAAAGGAAGTGGAGGAAGCGGATAAGCAAAGCGATCCAGACGACATCTATGCTTCCATTAACTGGGAAGACAATCCGCCCATCAACGGTTTCTATGAAATGATGATGGATATGACACCTGAAAAGCGCAAGGCTCTTCGGCAAGTGGCGGAACGGCACAGGCAGGAACAACCGAAAGCACCCACCATACAACAGGCGGAACACGATACGGAGGTGAAAAAGCAGGAGGAAGTCTTGGATATGAAACCGCGTCCCTATCACCGCACGCCTGAAATGCACCTGCGTGAAGGGTCGCTGGTGGTAAACAGGGCACGCGACATCGGGTATCTGAAAGACATCACTCCCTACGGTGCGACATTCCAGCCGCTCGGACTGACCGGTTATCAGAAAGAAAAGGCACTGCTGTATGTATCAGTCCGTGACGCATACGAGAGGCTGTACCGCTATGAATCGAACAGACACGAGGCAAATCCCCAGTGGCGTGAACACCTGAACACCTGCTACGATGAATTTGTCATGCGCTACGGCAACCTCAATGCCAAGCAGAATGTGAAACTGGTGATGATGGATGCCGGCGGACGCGATGTCCTTTCGCTGGAACGTGCGGAGGGTGGCAGGTTTGTGAAGGCGGACATCTTTGAACGCCCCGTATCCTTCGGGGTGGAGTCCGCCGTGAATGCCGGGACACCAGAGGAAGCGCTTGCCGCATCGCTCAACCGGTTCGGAACGGTCGATCTCGATTATATGAGGGAGATAACCGACGGCACGGAGGAGGAACTGCTCCAAGCCCTGAAAGGGCGCATCTTCTACAACCCGCTCGTAACCGGTTACGAAATCAAGGACAGGTTCATCGCCGGGAACGTGATAGAGAAGGCGGAACGAATCGAAAATTGGATAAATGCCAATCCCGAAAATGAACATATGCCTGAAGTGAAGGAGGCACTGGAAGCATTGAAAGAAGCCGAACCGCAGCGGATTGAGTTTGAAGACCTCGACTTCAACTTCGGTGAACGCTGGATTCCCACAGGCGTGTACGCCTCGTATATGAGCCACCTGTTTGAAACGGACGTGAAAATCACCTATTCCGCCAGCATGGACGAGTTCTCGGTGGCTTGCGGCTACCGTACCATGAAAATCACGGACGAGTTTCTGGTAAAGGGCTATTACCGCCACTACGACGGTATGCACCTGCTGAAGCACGCCCTGCACAACACCTGCCCCGACATGATGAAGTCCATCGGCAAGGACGAACACGGCAACGACATCAAGGTGCGCGACAGCGAAGGCATACAGCTCGCCAACGCCAAGATTGACGAAATCCGGGGTGGGTTCTCCGAATGGCTGGAAGAGCAGTCTCCGCAGTTCAAGGAGAGGCTCGTGACGATGTATAACCGCAAGTTCAACTGTTTCGTGCGCCCGAAGTATGACGGAAGCCACCAGACCTTTCCCGACCTCAATCTCAAAGGGCTGGCAAGCCGGGGAATCAAGAGCATATATCCCTCGCAAAAGGACTGCGTATGGATGCTGAAGCAGAACGGAGGCGGGATCTGTGACCATGAGGTTGGAACCGGTAAAACGCTGATAATGTGCATTGCAGCGCATGAAATGAAGCGGTTGAAACTGGCGAATAAGCCGATGATTATCGGCTTGAAGGCGAATGTGGCGGAGATTGCAGCCACCTATCAGTCCGCCTATCCGAACGCCCGCATCCTGTATGCATCGGAAAAGGACTTTTCCACCGCCAACCGCGTGCGTTTCTTCAACAACATCAGGAACAACGATTACGATTGTGTCATCATGAGCCACGACCAGTTCGGGAAGATACCGCAAAGTCCGGAGTTGCAACAGCGCATCCTGCAGGCGGAACTTGATACAGTGGAGGAAAACCTCGAAGTGCTGCGTCAGCAGGGCAAAAATGTGTCGCGGGCGATGCTGAAAGGGCTGGAGAAGCGCAAGTTCAACCTGACGGCCAAGCTGGAGAAGGTGGAGCACGCGATAAAGTCAAGGACGGACGACGTGGCGGACTTCAGGCAGATGGGTATCGACCATATCTTCATAGACGAGTCGCACCAGTTCAAGAACCTGACATTCAACACAAGACATGACCGTGTGGCGGGTCTGGGCAACTCGGAAGGCAGCCAGAAGGCACTGAACCTGCTGTTTGCCATCCGCACCATTCAGGAGCGGACGGGAAAAGATCTGGGGGCGACGTTCCTGTCGGGCACGACCATCAGCAACTCGCTGACGGAGCTGTACCTGCTGTTCAAGTATCTCCGCCCGAAGGAGCTGGAAAGGCAGGACATACGATGCTTTGACGCATGGGCGGCAATCTTCGCCAAGAAGACGACGGATTTCGAGTTCAATGTGACGAACAACATCGTGCAGAAGGAGCGCTTCCGCTACTTCATCAAGGTGCCGGAGCTGGCGGCGTTCTACAACGAGATAACGGACTACCGCACGGCGGAGGACGTGGGTGTGGACAGGCCGGACAAGAACGAGATACTGCACCACATACCGCCCACACCCGACCAGGAGTATTTCATCAAGCAACTGATGGAATTTGCCCAGACGGGCGATGCGACACTGCTGGGACGCGGAAAACTGTCGGAAACGGAGGAGAAGGCGAAGATGCTCATCGCCACGGACTACGCAAGGAAGATGGCACTGGACATGCGCATGATAGACCCGGAATATGAAGACCACCCCGACAACAAGGCGAGCCACTGCGCCAAGATGATAGCGGAATACTACCGCAGGTATGATGCACAGAAAGGAACGCAGTTCGTGTTTTCGGACCTGGGGACGTACCAATCAGGACAATGGAGCGTATATACCGAGATAAAGCGCAAGCTGGTGGAAGATCACGGCATACCGGCACACGAGATACGCTTCATACAGGAATGCAAGAGCGAGAAGTCAAGGAAAGCGGTGATCGAAGCGATGAACGAGGGATATGTGCGCGTGCTGTTCGGCTCGACGAGCATGCTCGGCACGGGCGTGAACGCCCAGCGCAGGGCGGTGGCGATCCACCACCTCGACACGCCGTGGGTGCGACATGAAGTCGCATAGATAATTGTTGGAATGATACTTACGGGTATCA
>OHAV01000848.1_pt1 | contig 11123 bp, 9 predicted proteins | sample 1577271 | NCBI WGS metagenome assembly OHAV01 (sample SAMEA3879537, study PRJEB24766) | human gut metagenome | biome: human-associated habitat; feature: feces | place: USA | collected 1985/1987 | reverse complement strand
ACTGACAACTATAAAGGAGTGGACCTAGAAGGAGGGCTCAACACTGTAACTAACGTTAGTACAGCATTAAATGGAACTTATTATCAATTATTTTATTATGCATTTGCTGGTAACTATGCTTTAGCTATTGGTGATATTCCTACAGATATTACTTATTGGAATACTAAAACCGGACATTTTGATGGTATTTATACCTATACTTTTACAGATACAGATACTTATTTAAAAAGTATTTGGGAGTATGGTTATAAAACAGCTGATAATGCAGCACGTGTAATTCAAGCTTCTCAAGCACTATATAACAATGCAAGCGATGATGAAAAAACAGAACTTAATATGTATATGGCTGAAGCTTATGCTCTAAGAGGTTACGCACAATTATTGCTTACTAATATTTATGGGCACCAAATAAAAGTGAATGGACAAGATTTTTCTTCCGAACTAGGAATCGTCATAATTGACCAACCCAAAGAAGCATTGACTAAAATCAGCCGTTCTACTGTTGGCGAAAGCTATGAAGCCATCATCAATGACCTAAAAAATGCATTATCCCATTTTGAAGCAGCTGGTAAAGACAGAGGAGAACTCCAATATTTAGGAAAAGCTGCTACTAATGGTTTATTGGCCCGTACCTACCTATATTTAGAAAATTGGGATGAAGCAAGAAACTATGCAGAACAAGCACTAAAAACAGCGGGTATTACTACTTTAACCAACGATGCTAATGCATACAAAGCTCTTTATAATAGTGAAATATCAAATTCCGAAAGTATGTTTGCTTTAGCTATTACTAATACAACAAACTGGTCAGCTAATTCATATGGAACTTTGTGGTCTACATACAACTTTAGTCCTAGTCCTAAACTAATTTCAATGTATGCAACTAACGATTGCCGTAAAATTCTTATTGATGGAAGAGATAAAACTTCTACAGAATCTGAACCTGTTTACACAGGTGGTAAAATTGCTCACTTTTCGTCAGGTAACCCTGCTCGTGGAACTAATTATATTGTAAATGCTCCGGAAATGTATTTAATTAAGGCTGAAGCAAATGTACAATTAAACAAATTGAATGAAGCCAAAGAAGCTTTATTAGTAGTAGCCAAGCGTAATTTAGATATAAAATCAACAAACGATTTACCGAGCGAAAAAGAAAATCTTATGAGTTTTATAAAAGACGAACGTGCTCGTGAGTTATTCCAAGAAGGTATGCGTCTATATGATTTGCGTCGCTGGAATGAAAGAGTCAGTGTATATGCCAACAGTGCTCCAGCCATCAAATTTACTTATACTAATTACGAAATATCAAATTTAGTATTTCCTATTCCTAGTGCAGAAATCAACGCTGGATTCGGAGTAACTCAGAACAATTGGACAAATACTCTTCCAAAATAAATAATCACATTTTTTATTTTGAAAGAAAAATGCTTTTCAAGGGATGCCCCCATACACAGGAGCATCCCTTGAAAACAAATATCGGGCATTCCTTATGCAAATACATTGTTTGTGCCAACAGACTTATCCATCAACATCTTCCATTCAATTTTATAAGAAAGAAGCGATTTCCCGCCAATCCCTCATATCAAAACCAGGTTTAAAAGGCAAGCTCTTCTCACCTTTTATATTATAATAAACATTTCCCATCCCTACGTTTTTTGCACCTTCAACGTCATTCTTCCAATTATCTCCAATCATTAAAGAAGTATGCAGCTCGGACTGCGTAGCCGACATGGCAAAATAAAAAATCTCCGGAAACGGTTTATGTACTCCTATATCCTCTGACAAAACTATTTTCTTAAAATATCCTTCCACACCGGCAGAACGCATCTTCTGCTCTTGCAATTCCCTAAATCCATTGGACAAAATATACAGATTATAAGCGGATGCCAAATATTCCAAAGCCTCTCTTGCATGAGGCATCAGTTTCTTCTTGTAAACTATATCATCAAAAAAATTATCCGAATAGGCTTTTACCAACGCTTTATCTGCAACGCCTACCTGCAACAACGGATAGGCAAATCTTTGCTCATTCAACTCATCTTTTGTAATCCTACCAGCACCATATTCATTCCACAACTCCTCATTCTTCCCGCTATACAAAGTATAAAAATGCGAAAAAGAACGAAAATAACGATCAAAATGATATTTATCATACATGTCTTGGAATGTATCACGAGCGTTTTCAGTAAAAGCCCATACCGTATCATCCAAATCAATAAATATACTTCTATACATACAACATAAAGCAGATTAAAAAAGGGTTGCGTCACTCACGGCACAACCCTTTCACAGAACAATAATTTAAATTCCTTATTTCACCTGAATAACAAGATAGCGTGATACGCTCCAGAATTCAGTAGGATTTGTAATCTTCAAAGTCAGCTGGCCTTTCGCATCTTTCACCAGTTCATATGAACCAGCCGGATGTGTAGTCAGCAATTCGGCGCGTTTAGAATACAACTTGATTTCCTTATCAGTACGAATATCAATCTGAGTAAAATAATCCTTATTAAAATCCGCACTTTTCAGGACATCACCTTTTTCAAGAATTTTCTGGTCCTTCAATTCAGATTTTGTACCAAAAACAAACCAGGCAGCATTCAAAGCTTTATCCTGGCTGGCTACAGTTGCAGCCTTCGCCTCATTTTCAGCGGTCAGTTCACTTACATTCTGGCTTAAACCGGCCACAGCATCATCCAGCTCAGCGATACGAATATTTTTTGAAGCCAATTCAGCCTGCAAAGTCTCAATCTGCTGCTGTTTAGCTTCCAACTCCTTCGTCAGGTTGGCTACAGCTTTCTTCAACTGAGCGGAATTATACTGACTATTCTTCAATTGCTTCTCCAGTTTCGCAATCTGCTCACGGTTTGACTGTAATTTTTCACTGATGAAGCGAATATCTTCTTTTATCTTATCAGCACTATTCTCACGAATAGAACCACTCTGTAAGTCTACACGATTCTCAGCTTCATTTATCTGACGAAAACCTTCCTGTACTTCATTGAAAGCACCCATGATATCGTCCAATTCAGCATTTCTGTTTGACAGTTCTACCATCAAAGAATCATTTTGAGCCTTCAAGGCATCTTTCTGAGCTCCATTACCGCATGAAGTCAATAAAGCCACAGATAACAACGATAAAAATACTAGTTTTTTCATTTGCTTTACATTTTAAGTTTATTCATTTTTAGTCCTCTTTCCCACCGAGTACGATTACGATTTCACCTCGCGGCTCGTTTTGAGTGAAATGCGCTATAACTTCAGTTAATGTGCCCCGAACACTTTCTTCGTGAATTTTTGAAATCTCACGACATACGGAAACAGGCCTTTCGGCACCGAAAAACTCGGCAAATTGAGCTAAGGTTTTCACCAAACGGTAGGGTGATTCATAAAATATCATCGTCCGTTTTTCTTCTTGCAAAGAGGTCAAACGGGTCACTCTTCCTTTTTTTTGTGGCAGGAATCCTTCAAAGCAGAAACGTTCATCAGGCAATCCCGACGCCACCAGCGCAGGTACAAAAGCAGTAGCTCCAGGCAAACATTGCACCTCAATGCCACTCTTCACACACTCACGCACTATTAAAAATCCGGGATCAGAAATACCAGGAGTTCCGGCATCAGATATTAAAGCAACAGTTTCGCCCGCTTTGATGCGATTCACAATACCTTCCACTGTTTTATGCTCATTAAACTTATGATGAGACTGCATGGCGTTTTTAATTTCAAAATGTTTCAAAAGAATACCCGAAGTACGCGTGTCTTCCGCCAATATCAAATCAGCCTCTTTCAACACACGGATGGCACGGAAAGTCATATCCTCTAAATTTCCTACTGGAGTAGGTACGACATACAGTTTTCCCATAAAACAATTGCATTCTGTTATACTGGAACAAATGTAGAAAGAATTTAAATGCATAAAGTTAATTGTCCCAATTATTTAACAGATGTTGCACTTTTGTTTAACATTATATCTTTTATTAATAAATTTCCAAGTGAAAATAATCCTTTTTCGGGGTACAAGTCGTACATTTGCACTCAGAATTAATCTAATTGTTATAACTAAATTATGGTAGTTTTTTCAGAAGACCACATCCAGGAAACACGTAGAAGAGGAAGAATAGAAGTAATATGCGGCTCAATGTTCTCAGGTAAAACCGAGGAACTAATCCGCCGTTTGAAAAGAGCGAAGTTTGCCCGTCAACGGGTTGAAATATTCAAACCGGCCATAGATACACGCTATTCGGAAGAAGAAGTTGTATCACATGACAGCAACTCTATTGCCTCCACCCCTATTGATTCTTCTGCCAGCATCTTGCTTTTCTCCTCAGACAAGGATGTAGTGGGTATAGACGAAGCGCAATTTTTTGACGAAGGTTTGGTTGATGTCTGCAACAAACTGGCTGACAACGGGATAAGAGTCATTGTCGCCGGATTGGACATGGATTTCAGGAGAGTTCCTTTCGGACCTATACCTGCCTTGCTGGCTATTGCAGACGAAGTAACCAAAGTTCATGCCATTTGTGTGAAATGTGGGAACTTGGCCTATGCCACCCACCGAATCACCAAAAGCGAAAAACGGGTCCTATTAGGGGAAAAGGCAGACTATGAGCCTCTTTGCCGGACCTGCTATATGGAAGCTTTGAAAGAGGAAACTGAAAATAAATAACACACACTTTATGATACAGAAAAAAATAACATTCGATAGTTTTATCCGCGGAATATTGACAGCGATGGTCATTATCGGCATTCTATATCTGGTCAACCGACTCAGCGGAGTGCTGCTTCCTTTCTTCATAGCATGGCTGATAGCCTATCTTATCTATCCGATGGTCATTTTCTTTCAGAACAAATTGCGTCTGAGGAACCGGGTAATCTCCATATTGGTTGTTTTGCTGGTATTACTGTCCATTATCACTTTAGCATTTGTAGGACTTGTACCACCAATCATTGAAGAATTCGGCAAACTGAAAGAATTGCTCACCGCCTATTTTATCGAAGGATCCAAGCAAGCAGCCATTCCCGGCACAGTGGCCAATTTCATAAAAGAGCACATAGATATGTTGAAAATACACGAAGCGCTGAACGAAAGCAATTTTGCGAATACCATGCGTAATGTTCTTCCCCAAGTATGGGCATTGCTGACCCAATCTGTCAATATTGTATTCAGTGTATTCACCTCATTCATCATCCTGCTGTACACTTTCTTCATTCTATTAGATTATGAAGCCATTGCACGGGGATGGATAAAACTGATCCCTGCCAGACACCGTGAAATGACAGTACATATTGTCACGGATGTACAGGACGGCATGAACAAATATTTCCGCGGGCAGGCGTTTGTCGCTTTTTGTGTAGGGATTCTGTTCAGCATAGGGTTTCTTATTATTGATTTCCCGTTAGCCATCGGTTTCGGATTGTTTATCGGGCTTCTCAATATGGTTCCCTATCTTCAGCTTATCGCTTTTATTCCCACAGTCTTATTAGCCTTACTGAAGGCTGCGGATACAGGAGAGAATTTCTGGTGGATATTATTTTGCGCCTTCCTTGTGTTCTGCATCGTACAAATTATACAAGACGGTCTGATTGTACCGAAAGTTATGGGAAAAATCACAGGATTGAATCCTGCTATCATTTTATTATCCCTCTCCGTCTGGGGGGCATTAATGGGAATTGTAGGTATGATTATCGCTTTGCCTTGTACCAGCTTGATGCTTTCTTACTATCAAAGATACATACGAATAAAAGAAAAAGAATTTTCCGGAGGGATAGAACACACTGATTTTCAGCACAAAGAGAATTCTAACGAAAAATAATTCAAAAAAATCAAGTAATATATTTGCATATTTCATCTAAAACGTCTACCTTTGCACTCGCAATTCGGAAGAATAGCAATAACAAAGGATTGATTCGCTAGCTCAGCAGGTAGAGCACAACACTTTTAATGTTGGGGTCTTGGGTTCGAGCCCCAAGCGGATCACCAAAGAATCAGAGAGTTACACCAAAGTAACTCTCTTTTTTTATGCCTTAAACGCGCCGGTTTACATGGTTCAGTTAAACCGAGAGTTAAACCAAGAATGGATTTTCCGGATCAGTTTTCCAAAATATTCTTGGCGTATCAGCCTTTCCCTTCAGCTCCCACTAGAAAGTTCGAAGCATTTATGCCCTCATACCCTCACTGCAAACATAACAAGCTAACTATAAACCATTTATGCGCCAATGGTAAAAATACTTGCTCTCACTCATACCCTCATGCCCTCACTACATTTTCAAGGAAAATTTCACATAGCATACTGTTTATCAATCATATACTCTCTTTTTTATAAACTATTCCAGCTTGACACAAAGTAGAGCATTCCAAGTCTTTTTCAATGAAAAAGCACCATAAAAGATTTGTACCTCCAAGGAATGACGGCTTACGATCCATCGGCAGAGATAAAAAACACCCCTGCCCTGATGTGGATTTTCATTCTGAACGTATGGAAGTTCATATACATACATATAAGAATGAATATAATATATGTATAACCCTGTACATACACCGGATTCATCACTAAAAGATTTTACCTGTATCCCCAAACCTTTCCCGCCGTATGATTAAAGGTTTTCTTCCCGTCTGTTTTATCTCCGCAAGCCTTTGGAGTTATCTCCATAAGCTTTGGAGTTATCTCCCAAGGCTATGGAGTTAACTCCAAAGGCTATGGAGATAGAATACATCCGCATAAAAAGGGTTAATCTGGAGATAGAAAAGGCTTAGGCAACAGGGCTGGATGCGATATGCATTCTTTTAATCCCGCCGACGGATTATTATTTTTCCGTATCTCCTCCTCTTGAATGTCACAACAGCAGAAAAACCGGACCGACAAACTTCTTTCACACACACTACAGATGTTTATACCGAGCCTGAAAAAAGAGATGAATGGAACAATAAAAACAGCCTTCATTAAATTTCTACCACCTCAATTTACCAACTGTTCAAACAAATGGCCACACTGTTCTATTTCTCCCTTTTAAACATAAATAATACCGATGGCTTGTTCATTCCTAGAATAATAAATACCTTTGCAGCCTTAATAAAAAAAGCAATGAAGTTTGATATAAAAAAACATATTTATTTAATACTTTTATTCATCTTATCTTTCACTGTAGAGACAGCTCAATCACAAGAAGTTACCAACATCCATATAGCAGCGACAGATACGGTGCCAACCTATACCAGCGACTCTGCCGTTATCAATTTCTTAAAGGATGCCGGCATTCCTATCACCCAAAACAGCAAACTGAAATTATTAAAAAGCGGTCGGGCCAAATTCATCGATCTCTTTGAAGAAATACGGCATGCCAAACATCATATCCACTTAGAATACTTCAATTTTCGTAACGATTCCATAGCGAACGCACTATTTGATTTATTGGGAGAAAAAGTGAAAGAAGGAGTGGAAGTCAGAGCTTTGTTTGATGCCTTCGGCAATTTGTCAAACAACAAGCCATTGAAAAAGAAACACATACAAGCAATCCGTGACAAAGGAATCGAAATTGTCAAGTTCGACCCTTTCAAATTCCCCTATATCAATCATGCCCTGCACAGAGACCATCGCAAGATTGTAGTCATAGACGGAAAAATAGGATATACCGGTGGCATGAACATAGCCAATTACTATATAAAGGGTCTGCCGGAAATAGGCGACTGGCGCGACATGCATATCCGTATAGAGGGAAATGCCGTAAACGAATTGCAGGACATCTTCCTGGCCATGTGGAACAAAAGCACTAAACAACACGTAAGCGGAAGCCAATACTATCCCCTACGAAACGATTCTACTTTCAAGGGAAATAAGAATGTAGCCATTGTAGACCGCATTCCGAAAAAAGAACCCAGACTGATGAGGCAGACTTATATCAAGTCCATTGATGCCGCACAGGATAAAATACAAATAGTGAATCCCTATTTCACTCCCATTCCAAGCATTAAAAAAGCCATAAAACGTGCGTTGAAGCGAGGCGTTGAAGTAGAAATCATGATACCGGGCAAATCGGATATTCCTTTTACCCCCGATGCCGCGTTCTATACAGCAAACAAGCTGCGTAAGAAAGGAGCAAAGATTTATGTGTACAATGGCGGGTTCCACCACTCTAAGATCATGATGGTGGACAGCCTGTTCTGCACTGTGGGAAGTACGAATCTGAACAGCCGCAGCCTACGCTATGACTATGAGGTCAACGCTTTCATTTTTGACAAAGAAACCACACATGAACTGAGCACCATGTTCGAGCATGACAAGCTGGACAGTACCCTGTTTACCAAGGAAGAATATAAAAAACGCTCCGGATGGAAACGCTTCGTCGGTTGGTTCGCCAATCTGTTCACTCCGTTCCTATAAACCTCTGCCACTTCCCCAAACAAAGGTTTACAGATTGTTTCATTTCCTGCAAGGACGGGGCTTATCCCATCCGCAAGTATGCTCCATGCAGTAAAGCTTGACAGGTCATCATCAAAGAGAGCAATGCCTGTAAGCAGGAGAAAGGTTACTCCACCATCACGGACGGTATCCCTGACAAGTGTGGAAAACCACGGCTTAGCTGCAAGGAAACGCTTTTCTCTCCGTATGTTTCACTTTATTATAGAACAAAGATAAAATAAATCGCTTTTTCATCCCCATAAACTACGATATTTTTCTTATTTTTGCCCAAATATGTAATTCCGCCCGAGAAGGCATAAGAGAACGAGACAGAACGATGAGAGTAGTTGATTTAATAAAAAGCACGGACAATACGGCTTTTTCTTTTGAAATTCTCCCTCCGCTGAAAGGAACGGGTATTGAAAAACTGTATAAAACGGTTGATACGCTACGCGAATTCGACCCTAAATATATCAATATTACAACCCACCGCAGCGAATATGTGTACAAGGAGCTGGGAAACGGGCTGTACCAACGTACACGCCAGCGCCGCCGTCCCGGAACAGTTGCTGTTGCCGCCGCTTTGCAGAACAAATACAATATAACGACAGTGCCACATATCCTGCAGCGGTTTTTCCCGCGAAGATACAGAATATGTATTGTTAGATCTACAATTCCTGGGCATCACCGACTTGTTGGTACTGCGTGGTGACAAGGCAAAGCACGAATCAGCTTTCGTACCCGAAAACAACGGTTACAACCACGCCATAGAACTGGAAGAGCAGATCAATGATTTCAATAAAGGCGTATTTGTAGACGGTTCCCCCATCAAGGTAACAGGAACTCCGTTCAGTTATGGAGTAGCCTGCTATCCTGAAAAACACGAGGAATCACCCAATATGGAACAAGATATTTATTGGCTGAAGAAAAAGATTGAAGCAGGAGCTGAATATGCTGTGACACAGATGTTCTATGACAACCGCAAATATTTCGAATTTGTAGAAAGGGTAAGAAAAGAAGGAATCAATGTACCTATTATTCCGGGTATCAAGCCTTTCCGCAAATTATCCCAGCTGAACATGATACCCAAGACGTTCAAGATAGACTTGCCGCAAGAACTGGCAAGCGAAGCGATGAAATGTCAAACAGATGAAGAAGCGGAAAGTCTTGGCATAGACCAGTGCCGTGAATTAATAGCCTGTGGGGTTCCCAGCATTCATTTCTATACCGTAAGTGCCGTGAACAGTGTAAAGGAAGTTGCAAAAGCAATTTATTAAACAGTAAATAAATGACTATAAAAAGCAATGTTATTTAAAGATGTAATAGGACAAGAGGAAGCAAAACAGCGGCTCATAGCCGAGGTAAAAGAAGGAAGAATCCCTCATGCACAACTGATTTGCGGTCCCGAAGGTACAGGAAAGTTGCCTTTGGCAATAGCTTATGCCCGTTACATCTGCTGTGAAAACCGTGGTGAACAAGATGCCTGCGGAATTTGCCCCACTTGTGTGAAATTCAATAAGCTGATACATCCCGACCTGCATTTCGTTTTTCCTGTTATCAAGAAAAAAGCCGGAAAGGATACCGTATGCGATGATTTCATAGCAGACTGGCGCAACTTTGTCCTGCAGAACCCATATTTTAATCTGAACCATTGGCTGAAAGAGATGGGAGCAGAAAACCAACAGGCGCAAATCTTTGTAAAAGAGAGCGATGAGATTGTACGAAAACTCAGCTTGAAATCCAGTCAAGGCGGTTACAAAATCATGATTATATGGCTTCCCGAAAAGATGAACGTGGAATGCAGCAACAAACTGCTGAAGTTACTGGAAGAGCCTCCTGCCATGACTGTCTTTTTATTAGTATCCGAAGAGCCTGATGCCATTTTGCAAACGATCCAAAGCCGTACCCAACGATTTAACATTCATGGGATCAAAGAACCTGAAATCTCAAAAGTATTGCAAACCAAATACGGACTACAACCGGAAGATGCTGACGATATAGCACACCGCTCAGAAGGCAATTTTCTGAAAGCACTGGAAACCATACATCTGAGCGAGGAAAACAAACTGTTCTTTGAACTCTTTATAAATTTGATGCGCCTTTCCTATCAACGGAAGATACGCGAAATGAGACAATGGAGCGATGCGGTAGCCTCCATGGGGCGTGAACGTCAGAAGAATTTTCTGGCCTACTGCCAACGTATGATACGAGAAAACTTCATATACAACTTTCATCAACGTGATTTAGTGTATATGAATCCCGAAGAACAAAATTTTTCCACCCGTTTCGCACCGTTTGTCAACGAGCGGAATGTGATGGGCATAATGGACGAACTTAGTGAAGCACAATTACATATAGGACAGAATGTGAATCCCAAAATGGTGTTCTTTGATTTCTCTTTAAAAATGATTGTGCTATTGAAAAATTAAAAGTTGAGAATTGAGCATTAAAAAATAACAGAACCGCATGGCATTTATTTCTTAGTTCTCAATTTTCAATTCTCAATTAAAACAGAATTATGGACAATGAATTCAAATTAAAGAACGGAAGCGGCTGTTTGTGTTGCAAAGGCTGCGGACGACAGGATAAGCAGCTGAACACCTACGACTGGCTGGCTGATATTCCCGGCAACACCGAGGAACAGGAAATGGTTGAAGTTCAATTCAAGAATACCCGCAAAGGGTATTATAAGAACAGCAACAAACTGAAGCTGGAAAAAGGGGATAT
>OHAV01000846.1_pt1 | contig 11145 bp, 10 predicted proteins | sample 1577271 | NCBI WGS metagenome assembly OHAV01 (sample SAMEA3879537, study PRJEB24766) | human gut metagenome | biome: human-associated habitat; feature: feces | place: USA | collected 1985/1987 | reverse complement strand
CCAGCCGCTCCATCATCCGCCGCACGATGGCCTTCTTGCTCACCGCCTGACAGTCGCGCACGCTCATCAGGCGGCTGCGCACGCACTTGCCGCTGACATGAATGGCTGCGTCCCGCGTAAGGAGACGCTCCCATGCGACGCTCCCCACGAGCTGGAACAGGTCCTCGAAAGTGACGGCCTCGCGCTCGGCCAGCACCAGCAGCACGCGGTCGGCGGTGCGCAGGTGCAGATTGGCGCGGAAGGCGTCCAGAAAGGTCCCCTCAAAGCGCGCACCGCCGTTTTCCGCCTTGGCGGGAAGGCCCATGCGCTTCAATTCGCCTGCCACCACACCCTCCAGCCCGAAGGCCGCCGTCGCCAAAAAGGTGTTGGCCACACCTCATTCCTCCATTCGTAGCATATCAACGAAAAATTATATCATGGCATGAGCAGGCAAACAAGCGGACATGCTAATTTACGAACAAAACTCCCGGCTTGGAGAAAGGACGGATGAAGGATGTTTGCAGCCTTTCTGGCAGGCGCGGCCGCCTATCCGATGGTGGAGCTGGCCTGGCGCGGGCGCACCCATCCCGCGATGGCGCTGGCGGGCGGCGTCTCGCTTTCCATGCTCCGCGGCCTCAGCCGCGTGCAAAAAAGCCGCCCCCTCTGGCAGCAGGCGCTGCTGGGCGGTCTTATGATTACGGGGATGGAATATGCCTTTGGCCTCGCCTTCAACCGGCGGCATCAGATTTGGGACTACCGGCGCATGCCGGCCAATCTGCGCGGGCAGATCTGCCTGCCCTTTACGCTGGCCTGGTGCGGGCTGAGCGCTCTGGCGATGGGCGGCATGCGCATGCTCAAGCCCTAAAGCTCGCGGGCCAGAATATCGGCGATGTAGCGGCTGGCGTGTCCATCGCCGTAGGGATTGACGGCGTGTTCCATCTCGTGGTAGGCGGCAGGGTCGGTCAGCAGCTCCCGCACGGCGGCATAGATGGTGTTTTCATCCGTTCCCACCAGCTTGAGCGTGCCGGCCACCACCCCCTCGGGGCGCTCGGTGGTATCGCGCATCACCAGCACGGGCTTGCCCAGCGCCGGAGCCTCCTCCTGGATGCCGCCGCTGTCGGTCATGATGAGATAGGCGTGGGCCATCACATTGTGAAAATCCAGCACGTCCAGCGGCTCAATCATGTGGATGCGCTCCTGGCCGCCGAAACAGGCACGGGCCATCTCCCGCACTGCGGGATTCTTGTGCATGGGGTAGATCACCTTGATATCGGGCGTTTCATCCACGATGCGGCGAATGGCCCGGAACATCTCCCGCATGGGCTCGCCCAGGTTTTCGCGGCGGTGCGCTGTGAGCAGAATGAGCCGGCTGCCGCGGGCCCATTCGATTTCCGGATGGGTGTAATCGCTTCTGACGGTGGTGTCCAGCGCATCGATCACCGTGTTGCCGGTTACGAAGATATGCTCGGCGGGCTTGCCCTCCTTGAGGAGGTTTTGCCGGCTCAGCTCCGTGGGCGCAAAGTAAAACCGGGCGATGAGATCCACCGCCTGGCGGTTGAACTCCTCCGGGAAGGGGGAATACAGGTTGTAGGTCCTCAGCCCTGCTTCCACATGTCCCACGGGAATCTGAAGATAGAAGCACGCCAACGCCGTGACAAACGCAGTGGAGGTATCGCCATGCACCAGCACGACATCGGGCTTTTCCGACTCCAGAATGGCGCGCAGCTTTTCCAGAATGCTCACTGTGACGTCAAAGAGCGTCTGCTTGTCGCGCATGATGGCCAGGTCGTATTGGGGCGTTACCTGAAAGCATTGTAAAATCTGATCCAGCATTTCCCTGTGCTGGCCGGTGACACATACCACCGTTTCAAATTCGGGGCGCCGCTTCAGTTCCAGAACCAGGGGACACATCTTGATCGCCTCCGGCCTGGTGCCGAAGATGAGCATGACCTTTTTCATTTGCATACCTCAAATTTGCCGCGCAAGCGGTCCGCGCTCATACGCGTTCAGTCGTTTCCTGCCACAGTTTCAGCATGCACCGCATACGCGCCTCCGCCTCCCCGCCCTCCTGGGAGGAGTGGAACGAAACCGCACCGCCCGGTCCGGGAGAGAGGAGGCCTTCCTCCTCCAGACGGCGGCGCAGCTGGCGCGCGGTGCCGAGGTTGCCGTCGATAAGCGGAGTGCCCGGCGCAAAGCAGCGGGAAATGGCCCCCCGCAAAAAGGGATAATGCGTGCAGCCCAGCACCACGGCCTTGACGGGCATTCCCCGAACGGAAGCAAGGAGCCTGTCCAGCAGGCCTTCCACCCTGGGGCCGGAAAACACGCCGGCCTCCACGCATTCCATCAGCCCCGGACAGGGAACGGGCAGGGCGTTTTGCCCATAGCGCTCCATCAGGCGCAAAAATTTGGGCTGCGTGAGCGTCATGTGCGTGGCCATCACCACCACGTACCCGTCTCCGGGCAGGAGCGAAGCGGGCTTGAGCGCCGGTTCCATGCCGATGACCGGCATGTGCAGCTCCTGCCGAAGCGGCCCGGCGGCCGCGCTGGTAGCCGTGTTGCAGGCGATCACCACCGCCTTGCAGTCCATGGCGATCAGCTTGTCCACCGCCAAATGCGTAAGCCGGAGCACCTCTTCCGGCCGCTTGTCGCCATAGGGAATGTTGCGGGTATCGCCGTAATAGACGAAGTTTTCCTCCGGCAGCACGTCCAGCATCTGCCCCAGTACGCTGATGCCGCCCAGGCCGCTGTCAAATATGCCTACCGGCCGACGATCCACCGCTTTCCACCTCCGTCCCCGATTATACCCGCTGCCCTCCTTTTTTTCAAGTATTCCGGGGCCGTTTGTGTCAAAGCGCCAGCACCTGCACGATGGCGTCCGCCAGGTAGGGCATGGCGGCCAGCACTTCCTCAAGGGTGTTGCGGTTGTTGCCGGCCTCCACCAGCACGCATCCTACGGCCACATGCTGGTTAAATCGTCCGCTTTTCACACACACGTCCCGGCACAGGCCGTCTACCTGCGCGTTGAGGTCGTCCGTCACGTCCTGGGCGATGGCCAGGTTCGCCTCCCAGTCCGGCCGCTGGTCAAAGCCCTCGGAGGTCTGGCCCTCTCCCTTGCCGATGAGCAGCATCAGCTTGGCCGCTTCGACGCCGCCGGCATTCACGGTGTTGGGGCCGGTCTGTGACTCGGCATAGGCGTCCCGGTGCAGGTCTATGTACAGGTCGTAGCGCTCGCCCGCCGCCTGGCGCTTTTCAAGCATCTCCAGCGACCGCGTGTAGGCGCTGCTTAGGTTGGGCGGCTCGAAGGCCGTCACGTCATGCACGACTTCCACGCCTAGGCTGCGCAGCAGCGCGGCCAGCTCCTCGCCCACGCGTACCACATTGTGCGCGCTGTCGGCAGTGCGCCACTTCTCCGTTTCCTCGTATGGGTCGTCCTGCGTCTGATCGTAGGCCTCGTAGGTATGCGTATGGTAGATGAGCACGCGCTTGCGCGGGGTTTCCGTCTCAGCGCCCAAAAGCCGGATCACAAAGCCGGCCTCTTCCGGGGGCGCGGGCGTCGCCGCCGGGCCGTCCGTCTCCCGGGGGGCTGCGGAGACGGCAAACAGGTTCTCGCTTACCTCGTCCGTCCAGGCGGAAAGCGCCGCCACGACCTCGCCGCTGCGCACACGGGCCGGCAGGTTCAGGCCCGCGGCCGTTCCCAGCAGCACCGCCGCCAGGAGGACTGCCGCCAATCGGATTTTCTGCTGCCTGTTCATCCGGGTCACCGCCTTTTGCGTTCTTCCCGGTAGGATATGCTAGCCCTGTATGTAAGTATGCAGCGTATCGGGGTCTATATCCGGCTGAAGGGCCTGATTGATGCCGTCGCTCAGCAGCGCGGCCACGTGCAAAACCAGCTCGTCAATCTCGCGCGGGGTGACGACCATATCGCCCAGAAACCCTTCCGACACCTGCCGGAGCAGCTGCTGCGCCGCCTCCTCGTGCCCGCGGGCCAACAGGCCGTATTCGTCGATCAGGCGCGCCATGGCGTCGCGCGCGATGGTGGAGGCGTAGACCACCATGGGAACCCCCACGGCGATCACCTTTACCCCCAGCGTTTCCTCCGTCAGGCCCAGACGGTGGTTCCCCACGCCGCTGCCCGGCTCGATGCCCGTATCGGTGATCTGCACGGTGGTGCAGATGCGCTCGCTCTCAAAGGCGGCCAGCGCGTCGATGGCGATGACCGCCGAGGGACGCACATGGCGCACCAGCCCGCGGCACAATTCCGCCGTCTCGATGCCCGTCAGTCCCAGCACGCCGGGCGCGATGGCGCTCACCCCCCGCAGCCTGCCGCGCAGCTCCCTGGCCATGGCCTGCCGCAGGTGGCGCGTCACCAGCATGCGCTCCACCACGCGGGTACCCAGCGCGTCGGCGGTTACGTTGCGGTTGCCAAGCCCCACCACCAACACCTCGCCCTCGCGGGGCAGCAGGCTTCTGACTCCCTGCGCTACCAGCGCGGCCAGCAGCTTCTGGGTGTGCGCGTCGCAGCGGGGCAGGTCGCGGTATTCCAGGGTGATGTATTCGCCTGTGTGCCGGCCCAGCAGCTCGGCCGCGCGTTCCTTCTCGATGCGGATGCGGGTGTGCGTGATGCCGCCCAGATGATGCGTGCTCACGCGCACGCCCTCCACCCGTCCGCCACCCTCGTCGATGCATTCCATGGCCAGATCCGTCCGAAATCCGCGCATGCTCCTCTTCCCCCATCCTGCCTGAAACGCGCGCGCAAAAAAGCCGCGCATGCGTTTTCCTATAGCATGCGCGGACCGGGAAAAAACATACGTCAGCCTTCGTAATGCAGGGCCTGAATGGGGCGGAGTTTGCTGGCCTTGTTGGCCGGATACATGCCGAATACCACGCCGATGAACACCGAGAATCCGATGGCCATCCATGCCACGTTGACGGGAATCGTCAGCGTCATCTGCAATACGGGCGCGAGGGCCTTGACGGCAACCACCGAGATGGCCAGTCCCAGCAGCCCGCCCATGAGGCTGACCACCAGGGACTCGATGAGAAACTGCGTCAGGATGTTGCCCCGTGCGGCGCCGATGGCCTTGCGGATGCCGATTTCCCGCGTGCGCTCGCTGACGCTGACCAGCATGATGTTCATGATGCCGATGCCGCCCACCAGCAGCGAAATCGCCGCGATGCCGCCCAGCATGAGGGTGAGGGTGTTGGTGGTTTCGTTCAGGGTGGAGAGCATCTCGGTCTGGTTAAAGACGCTGTACTGCGTGCCGAAGGAATGGGTATTGTAGTTTTCAAATGCCTTTTCGAGGTAACTTTCCACCGCGGCCTGCGCCTGCTCGACCTGGGATGAGGAGGCGGCGGACACATAGAAGGAAGAGATGGAAGTCTGGTTGGAAAGGCGCTGGGCCAGGGTAAAGGGAATCAGAATCTGGTTATCGTTGCTGCCCGACGCGCTGGAGCCCACCGCTTCCAGCACGCCCACCACGGTGATGGTATAGCCGTTGAGTGAAAAGGTTTCGCCCACGGCGTGCGTGGTGCCGTACATCTCCGTGGCCGCCTCCGAGCCGATCACCGCCACGAAGCTTCGGTTGTCGATATCGGGCTGCTGGAGGAAGCGGCCCTCCGCCACGGTCCAGTTGCGGATGCTCTCGTAGCCGGGGGTGGTGCCCTGCACCACGCCGTCGTCGTAGGTGGTCGTGCCCGCCTTAACGGTGCCGCTGACGCTGGCGATGGGGGCCACGTAGGAGATGGCCTCGTTCTGCGACAGTTCGTTGAGGCTGTCCAGATCAATGGGGTTCATGCGGCGGGCGTTGATGTTGGCGGTGATGAGGTTGGTGCCCATGCCCTCGATGCTCTCGACCACGGAGCTGTTGGCCCCCTGGCCGATGGAGACCAGCACCACGATGGCCACCACGCCGATCACCACGCCAAGGATGGTGAGAAACGAGCGCATCTTGTTGCCCGCAATGGCCTTGACGGCCATCTTAAACGACTGGTAGGTCATCCTGGGGCACCTCCTGATTCTCGTAGAGCTGTCCGTCCTCGATGCGGATGACGCGCTCGGCGCTTTGAGCTACCTTGGGGTCGTGCGTGATGAGCACGATGGTGTTGCCCGCCTGATGCAGTTCGCGGAAGATCTGCAGAATTTCACGTCCGGTTTTTTTGTCCAGATTGCCGGTGGGCTCATCGGCCAGAATCAGGGAGGGTTTGACCGCGATGGCCCGCGCGATGGCGCAGCGCTGCTGCTGGCCGCCGGAGAGCTGCGCGGGCCGGTGCTTCATGCGCTGGCCCAGACCCACGCGCTCCAGCGCCTCGCGCGCCGCCGCCCGCCGCTGCGATACGCCCACGCCCTGGTAGATCAGGGGCAGTTCGACGTTTTCGAGCGCGGAGAGCTTGGGCAGGAGGTTGAATCCCTGAAAAATGAAGCCAATCTGCCGGTTGCGGATACGGGCCAGCTGGCGCTCGCGGTACTTCTGGATGGGCTTGTCATTGAGCATATAGCTGCCGCTGTCGGCGGTATCCAGACAGCCGATGATGTTCATCAGCGTGCTCTTGCCGCTGCCGGAAGGGCCGATGATGGCCACGTATTCGCCCTTGTCCACGTGCAGGGAAATGTGGTTGAGCGCATAGATGGTTTCTCCGCCCAAGGTGTAGCGCTTGACCACGTCCGTCATGTCAATCATGCTGCTGCGCCCCCTCAGTTGCCGCGCGTCCGGCCGCCGCCCGCGGGCGCTCCGCCGCCGGAGGGCATGCCGCCGTCAAACGAACCGCCGGGCATGCCGCCGCCCATGTCCATCATCATGCCGCCCATCCCGTTTTCGCGGCTGTCGGTGGTGGAGGTGCTGGCCTCGCGGGTAATGAGCACCACATCGCCTTCGCTCAGGCCGCTGAGGACCTCGGCATAGTTTTCATCGCTCAGGCCGGTTTCCACAGTGGTGCGCACGCCGGGCTCGCCATCGGCCGCACTGTCGGACTTGAGCCATACATAGCTTTCCCCACGGGAGGTGTTCAGCGCCGCGATAGGCACCAGCAGCACGTTTTCACGCTCCTCCACCAGAATGGTGGCGGTGCCGTTCATGCCCAGCTTGAGCTGATCGTCGCCCTCGATGGTGAGGGTTACGTCATAGACGGTCACGCCGCTGGTGGCGGTGCCGATCTGGCTGATCTTGCTGACCGTGCCCGCATAGGTATGATCGGTGATGGCGTCCATGGCCAGCTCCACGTTCTGCCCGACCTCAACGCTGGTGATGTCCAGCTCATCCACGCTGACGACCATTTCCTTTTCGTCGCCCACATAGAGGGACACCAGCAACGTATCGGCGGCCTGCTCGGTAGCCGAGGCCGCCACGATGGAGGCCACGATGCCGTCCTGAGGCGCGGTAATGGCGCCGGCGTCGCGCAGGGCCTTCATTTCCTTGATCTGCGCCGTCTGCTGGGCGCGGGTTTCCAGCAGTGCCTGATAGCTGTCACTGACCGGCACGTTGATCAGGTAGCAGATGCGGTTGCCCTCCCACTTGCGGTCGTTCTCCTCGATGAACACGCTGTGGATATAGCCTTTTTCAGAGGTGGTCAGTTCATAGGGCATGTGGATATGCGCCGTGGCCGTGCCCAGGGTTTCGCTCTTGTAGACGATCTCCACCTCGCCGCCCTCCTCGCTGTAGGCGTCGGAGAAGGTGATGGTGGCCATGCCGTTTTCCAGGGCACGCACGGTGCCGTCCAGCGTCACGCGGTCGACCTTGACGGTCACGGTATCGTCGATCTCCCAGTCCTCCTGAGCGGGGAATTCCACGTACATCCACCCATCCAGAGACAGAAGGACGATTGCGCCGTACTGATCCATCACGTCCTGAATATAGGCGCCCTCGGTGAGATAAACCTCCTTGATACGCCCATACTGCGGCATCTTGAGATACGTCGTGGAGGAATAGTCCCCCGCCAGCGTGGCGATTTCGGTTTCTGTGGTCTCAAGCTCCGTTTCCAGCGTTTCAATGGTGGTTTGCAGGGCCACGGCGTCAATGTTCAAAAGCGGCTGCCCGGCGGTCACGGTGTCGCCCGCTTCCACCAGCGCATCCGTCACCGTCACGGCATAGTCCAGCGCCACATCATCGGTCTGGCTGATGGACAGCGTGCCCGTACCTGTGACCGTCTTGGAAAGGGACCCGGTAGAAACGGTGTATTCCGTATAGGTACTGCCATCCGTGGCCTGCGCGGCCACAGCCTGCCGTGACTGGTAATACCGGTAGCCAAAGAATCCCGCGGCGGCCAGAACCACCAGCACCGCCAGCGTTTTGAGGACCTTTTTCATGGGAAAAACCTCCTGCTATCAGGCGTATTTGTTTGCTGCCGCTTTATGGTATCGGTCGTACCTTTTCAACGCATGACGGTTTTGTGAAAATTGGGTGTTGGAGGTGGCATAAAAAAAGCCCCCTGAGGGGGCACAGTCTGCCGACAAAGTGCGGGGTGCAGGGGCCTTCCCGGTTGCTCAATCATTCGCGCTTCCCTGCCTTTCGCAAATATCGGCGTTCTGCGCGCTGGTCGCGCGCAGCCCTTGTATTTGCTCACACCTGCGGGTCGCTTTGCGCTGCGCGCAACAGCCCACTGGGCTGACGCTTCCCTCCGGTGCGCGCATGGTTTCGCTGCCCTCGCAAATATCGGCGTTCTGCGCGCTGGCCGCGCGCAGCCCTTGTATTTGCTCACACCTCCGGGTCGCTTTGCGCTTCGCGCAACAGCCCACAGGGCTGACGCTTCCCTCCGGCGCGCTCATGGTTTCGCTGCCCTCGCAAATATCGGCGTTCTGCGCGCTGGCCGCGCGCAGTCCTTGTATTTGCTCACACCTGCGGGTCGCTTTGCGCTGCGCGCAACAGCCCACAGGGCTGACGCTTCCCTTCGGTGCGCTCCGGGTCGCTTTGCCACCTCCGGTGGCAAGTGCCCACAGGGCACACGCTTCCCTTCGCGCCTTCGGGCGCTCACAACGCTCTGGAAAATGCTGCGGCATAAGGCTTTGGGGCGCCGAAGGGAAGCGTCGGCTCCGCGGGCTGCCAAGCGCAGCGCAAAGCGCCCCGCAGGTGCGCCGGAGGGAAGTGTCAGCCCTGTGGGCTGTTGCCGCCAAAGGCGGCAAAGCGACCCGAAGGCGTGAGCAAATACAAGGGCTGCGCGCGGTCAGCGCGCAGAACGCCGATATTTGCGAACGAGCAAACCCAAGGCTGCGCGCGGCCGGCGCGCAGAACGCCGATATTTGCGAAAGGCAGGGAAGCGCGAATGATGGAGCAACCGATGATCCCCCTGCGCCCCGCCCCTTGTCAACCTCCTGCGCCCGCCCGGCTTTGCCGGGCGGCGCTTTTTTGTGCCCTTTCCATTCCCCGCGGAACGTGATACACTATACGCAGCCATTTTTCCCCGCCGCATGAAAGGAGCGCCCGCATGCGCATCGCCCAGATCAATGTCGTCGCCTCGCTGAGCACGGGGCGCATCGCGGTTTCCCTGTGCCGCACGGCCATGCAGGCCGGTCACCGCGCCCTCATCTGCCATTCGCGCGATCACGCGCCCGCCGACGTGCCCAGCTATGTCATCGGCAGCAAGGCGGAAACGCTGCTGGACCTGGCCCTGACCCGGCTTACCGACCGCGCGGGCTTTTTCAGCCGCTACGCCACCCGCCGGCTCATCCGCCAGCTGGAGGCGTACAAGCCCGACCTGGTGCACCTGCACAACCTGCACGGGTATTACCTCAATCTCCCCATGCTCTTTGCCTGGCTCAGGAAGCACGACCTGCCCGTGGTGTGGACCCTGCATGACTGCTGGGCCTACACCGGCCACTGCGCCTACTACACCATGGCGCGCGGCGCGGAGCCGGTGGACGGCCGCCGCCGCCGGGCCGGCCGGGAGGACCGCCTCGGCTGCGACCGCTGGCTTGGGGGCTGCGGGAGATGCGTCCGGCGGCATGCCTATCCGTCCAGCTGGTTTCTGGACCAGAGCGCGCGCAACTGGCGCGACAAGCGGGAGCTGTTCTGCGGCCTCAGGCACATGGTGCTCACCACCCCCAGCGAGTGGCTGCGCGGGGAGGTCAAGCGCTCCTTTCTCAGCGGCTATCCCGTCTATGCCCTGCCCAACGGCGTGGACCTGACCGTTTTTCAGCCTTGCCTGGACGAGCAGTTCATGCGCGACGTGGTGCGCTTCTACGGGCTGGAGCGGTCGGGAGGCCGCCGCCTGGTGATCAGCGCCGCGGCCGTGTGGGACGAGCGCAAGGGGCTGGACGACCTGATTGATCTGAGCGAGGCGCTGGGGCCGGAGTATTGCGTGGTGGCCGTGGGTCTGGACGAATACCAGATCGCCTCGCTGCCCAAAAACACGGTGCTGGGGGTGAAGCGCACGGGCAACACGGCGGATCTGTGCGCCCTCTACACCGCCGCCGACGTGTACCTCAGCGCCAGCCACGAGGAAAGCATGGGCATGACGCTGGTGGAGGCCCTGGCCTGCGGCACGCAGGTCGTGTGCTACGACGCGACCGCCATGCCCGAAATCGTGACCGACGAGGTGGGCGAGGTGGTGCCCCTGGGCGATATCGCCGCCCTGGCCGACGCGGTGCGCCGCCTGTGCGCCGCCCCCCGCAGCGCCGACGCCTGCCGCGCCCGCGCCGCCGATTTTGAGGCGGGCAAGTGCTTTTCCGCCTATCTCAAGCTCTATGAAAACATGTACCGCCACAGCCCCGCCTGGCAGGCGGCGCTTGCGAAGGCGGCAGGGAAAGCCCCGGCCGGGGGCGAATGATATTTTCCAGTAAGCCCGATACGAAAGGAGAGATGCGCATGGTCCGGCGGATGCTGCTGGCGCTGCTTTTGTGCGCCGCTCTGCTGCTCACGGCGTGCGGCCTGCCCGGCGCGCCGGACGCCTTTTCCGGCGCGGACAGCGCATCTGCCGCGCCGGACCTGCGCCTGCTGGAATGGCCCGCGATGAGCGACGCCGTCCCCGACGAAACGGAGGCGCCCGCGTCCGGCGCGCCCCTGCTGGTGGACCTGTGGCTGGACGCCTCCCAGGTGATGGGCGGCATCAACATCCACGAGGAGAGCGTGTACCCCCACTTCAGCCGCAAGTACCGCGAGGGCGGCTTCCATTACCGCTACGGCTCGCAGGTGGGCATGTACGAGGGCGTGCTGCGCTGCCTGCTGGCCGCCGCCGAGG
>OHAV01000833.1_pt1 | contig 11228 bp, 10 predicted proteins | sample 1577271 | NCBI WGS metagenome assembly OHAV01 (sample SAMEA3879537, study PRJEB24766) | human gut metagenome | biome: human-associated habitat; feature: feces | place: USA | collected 1985/1987 | reverse complement strand
TCCAGTATTTGTTCTGCCGGTTGCGGTTGTGCTGGAAATAGCCGTTTTTCTGAATGTGGTCGAGGTACTCCTCCACGCCTTTCCAGACCTCCTCCAGCCCCGTCCGGGCCAGCACCCCGGGACACACCGCCGCCACCGGCCGGAAATCCGCAAACTGCCGGGGCATGGCCCGGATCATGTGCCGGGTCACCAGCAGGTTGTCTATGGACGCCGGGCCCACGGCGTCACAGGTCATGGCCCGGTTCCCCAGGCCCGCCGCCAGCACCGGTCCCTCCGGCAGCAGCGCCGCCAGCTCCCCCGCCAGGCACCGGACTCCCCGGTCGAAATAGTCCGCCTCCCGGCGGAAATACGGCCCCAGGTCCACGGTGACGTACCGTCCCACGGGCTTGCCCAGGGCCTGGGCCCCGTCCTCATCCTCCACCCGGATGTCCGTGACGGCATAGCCCTCCCGGGTCCGCTCCCGGCTGCGTACCCCGGAAATGGTCCCCGCTTCCGCCCCGGAACAGGCGGCCTGAACCGACTCCAGGGCCAGGTCCGTCCGCGTCGTGCTCATATCTATGGTCATCGCCCCCCTGATGCTACTAAATCTTGTGGCTATGGCCCAGTTTCCCCCGAGGGGAGAGAAAATATGTGAAAAAGTGCAGAAAAATTTCAAAAAGTGCTTGCAATTTTCGGACAAAGCTGGTAAAATACTATCCTGCCTGGGTATTTAGGTGCCCGTGCACGAAAATTTATCGCCGGGGAGGTGTTTGGTTTGCCGAATATCAAGTCTGCTAAGAAGCGCGTGCTGATCGCCGAGGTTCGTAACGCTCGCAACAAGGCCAACAAGTCTGCGCTGAAGACTGCTATCAAGAAGTTCGAGGCTGCTGCCGTGGAAGGCAATCGCACCGAGGCCGAGGGCGCTTACAAGGTCGCAGTGAAGTCCATCGACAAGGCCGCTGCCAAGGGTCTGATGCACAAGAACAATGCAGCCCACAAGAAGAGCGCTCTGACTCTGAAGCTGAATCAGATCGGTTGATGAAACCAAGCCAAAGGACGTCCCGCCGGACGTCCTTTTTTATTTTATTCCAGCTCCTGCTCCAGGTTGTCAAACTCCGGGGCGGTGAAAAACTGCCCCAGGGTGATCCCCAGGCCGTCGCAGATGAGCTTGATGGTCAGCAGCTTCGGATTCCGGCTTTTCCCATACAGGATGTTCTTGATGCTGGACGGCGGCAGTGCGCTGACCGTGGCCAGCCGGTTGATGGTCATGTCATGCTCCTGGCAAAGACGAAGAATGCGGTCCCGGACCGCCTCGTTGGTTTTCATGCTGCACCTCCCGGACTTTTTCCTATAGCATATCCGAAAGGGCTTGCCAAAATAGGCTACGCGTGCTACTATAGGCTATGCATAGACGATTTGGAGGTGCGAAATGGCGGACTATCAGAAAATGTATGCCCTGTTGTGCGGAGCTGTGGACGATGTGATCGACCCCTTGGAGCAGATTCCCCTGGCTATCCCCTATGCGAGCGTTCTTCGCCGCGCGCTGGAGGATGCGGAGGAGCTATACATAGAAACTGCGGACCCGGCGGAATAAGCCGCAAATTTTCATGCGGCGGCTTGTGGATGATCCGGTTCTGTGATAGAATACAGGGCATTCCAGTGTTTTTAAGGAGGTCGTTATGGGATTTACCTTTATTTTACTGCTTGCCTATCTGGCCCTGACCGGCCTTGCGGTCATCACCTTCCGGTCCGGGCGCAAGGCTCTGGGCGGCGGAGTGCTGGCCGTTATGGCCGTCAGCACAGCCGTGCTGGGATACCTGTGGGTCACGTCTCCCATGTGACGGAGGGGAATTATGGAGATCAGACAGCTTACCGATGCGGCGGAAAAACAGGCCGTAACGCGCCTGATTCTGGAGGCGCTGCCGGAGTGGTTCGGCATTCCGGAGGCCCGGGAGGAGTATATCCGGGAAAGTGTAGGCAGGATATTCTTCTGCGCCTATGACCGGAACAGGCCGGTGGGTTTTCTGTGTCTGAAGGAAACGGGAAACGCCACCGTGGAGCTGTACGTCATGGGCATTCGGAAGGAGTATCACCGCCGGGGTATAGGCCGCCAGCTGTTCCGGCAGGCCAGGGACGCCGCCGCCGGGGCCGGGTACGCCTTTATGCAGGTGAAAACCGTGCAGATGGGGAAATATGAGGAGTACGACCGGGCCAACCGATTTTATCTGGCCCTGGGCTTCCGGGAGTTTGAGGTGTTCCCCACCCTGTGGGACGAAGGAAACCCCTGCCAGGTGTACGTCATGTCCCTGGAATAAGCCGCAAATTTTCCTTGACTCCCGGGGGGAAACGTGTTATTCTCAACCTGTTGCAGGCGATGATGGGTGCGGCAGCCCGGAGCCGCGGGAGGAAATGCCCGCCGGAGGCCCCGTTACAGGCACAAGAGTGTGGATGTATCCAAATTCAGGTGGAACCACGGACGTTATTTCGTTCGCCCTGAGCTGTTATGGCTCAGGGCGGCTTTTATTTTGCATCCAAAAACATCACATAAAGGAGATTTGACACATGAAAAACACGGAAAAGACCATGGACAAGATCGTGGCCCTGTGCAAAAACCGGGGCTTCATCTTCGCCGGCTCCGAGATCTACGGCGGCCTGGCCAACACCTGGGACTACGGTCCTTTGGGCGTGGAGCTGAAAAACAACGTGAAGAAGGCCTGGTGGAAGAAGTTCGTCCAGGAGAACCCTTATAACGTGGGCCAGGACGCCGCCATCCTCATGAATCCCCAGACCTGGGTGGCCAGCGGCCACCTGTCCGGCTTCTCCGATCCCCTGATGGACTGCCGGGAGTGCAAGGAGCGCTTCCGGGCCGACAAGCTCATCGAGGACTGGTGCCAGCAGGAGAGCGTAGAGCTGCCCAAGCCCATCGACGCCTTCACCCAGCAGGAGATGAAGGATTTCATCGAGGAGCACAACATCCCCTGCCCCTCCTGCGGCAAGCATAATTTCACCGATATCCGCCAGTTCAACCTGATGTTCAAGACCTTCCAGGGAGTCACCGAGGACGCCAAGAACACCGTGTATCTCCGTCCCGAGACCGCCCAGGGCATCTTCACCAACTTCGTCAACACCCAGCGCACCACCCGCCGCAAGTTGCCCTTCGGCGTGTGCCAGATCGGCAAGTCTTTCCGCAACGAGATTACCCCCGGCAACTTCATCTTCCGGGTCCGGGAGTTTGAGCAGATGGAGCTGGAGTTCTTCTGCAAGCCCGGCACCGACCTGGAGTGGTTCCAGTATTGGCGGACCTTCTGCCACAACTGGCTGCTTTCCATCGGTCTGAAGGACGAGAACCTGCGCCTGCGGGACCACGACCCCGAGGAGCTGTGCTTCTATTCCAAGGCCACCACGGACTTTGAGTTCCTGTTCCCCTTCGGCTGGGGCGAGCTGTGGGGCGTGGCGGACCGCACCGACTATGACCTGACCCAGCACCAGAACACCTCCGGCAAGGACCTGACCTATTTCGACCCCGAGACCAACCAGCGGTACATCCCCTATGTGGTGGAGCCGTCCCTGGGCGTGGAGCGCAGCGTCCTGGCGGTGCTGTGCGACGCCTATGACGAGGAGGTAGTGGGTCAGGACAAGAACGGCAAGGACGACGTCCGGGTGGTGCTGCACCTGCACCCGGCTCTGGCCCCCTATAAGGCGGCCATCCTGCCCCTGAGCAAGAAGCTGTCGGAGCCGGCCATGGAGATCTATAACGACCTGTGCAAGGACTTTATGCTGGACTTCGACGAGACCGGCTCCATCGGCAAGCGCTATCGCCGGGAGGACGAGATCGGCACCCCCTTCTGCATCACCGTGGACTTTGATACCGTAGGCGACGGCGAGAACCCCGGCGACCGCTGCGTCACCGTCCGGGAGCGGGACACCATGGAGCAGGTGCGCATTCCCATCAGCGAGCTGAAGGCGTACCTTACCGAGAAGCTGGCCTATTGATTCGGCCATGAACATGAAAAAGCAGCTGGCCCTGGGCGGCGCACTGCTGACGGCGGCCACCGCCGCCTGCCTGAAGCTGGCCCAGTGGGCGGGAAAGAAGATCGAGTCCCGCCAGAAGAAAAAACAATAACCCAACCGCAAGAGGGAGAGGCCGGAGCCTCTCCCTCTTATTATCTGCGTTTTTTCCGTTACCGGCGCTCCAGCAGGCCATCGTTGATGCGGTACACCACGTCGGCCCGGTCCATTACGGACAGGTCGTGGGTCACCACGATGACGCAGCGGTTTTCGTCATGGGCCAGCTTCAGCAGCAGGTCGATGATGTTGTCGCTGTTCTCGCTGTCTAAGTTGCCGGTGGGCTCGTCTGCCAGCAGCAGCCGCCGGTCCATGGTCAGGCCCCGGGCGATGGCCACACGCTGCTGCTCGCCGCCGCTGATGTGGGTGGGATAGCGGTCCAGCAGCTCCTCCGGCAGGGACACCCGCCGGGCCAGCGCCAGCGCCTGCTGCCGGGCCTCCTTGGCGTCCACATGGCACAGCTCCATGGGGTACTCGATGTTCTCCAGGGCTGTCAGCATGGGGAACAGGGCGAAGTCCTGATAGATCACCGCGGCCTTCCGGCGGCGGTATTCGTCCAGGTCCATGTCCCCGGTGGGGGTGCCGTCAAACAGCACCTGGCCGCTTTCCGGCAGGTCCAGCCCCGCCATCAGGCTCAGCAGCGTGCTCTTGCCCGCGCCGGACTTGCCCACCAGGGCGTACAGGGTGCCGCACTCGAAGACGCAGTTCACACCCCGCAGCACCACCTTCTCGGGACTGTAGCTGTAGCGCACGTCTTTCAATTCCAGAATCGGCATATCATTCAACCTCCCTGCGGTTTTTCAGAATATGGCGGCTGTTGGCCCGGCACAGGGCCCCATGGGCCCCCAGCAGCCACAGCACGGCAAAGGCGGCGGTGAGGCCCAGGCCCAGCCTGCTGCCCCAGCCCAGGGCCAGGCACAGGCCCGCTCCCAGGACGGCTCCCAGCGCGGCCAGCATCAGCTGCTCCAAAAACAGGCTACCATAGGCGGTTTTCCGGTCCGCGCCCACGCTGCGCATGGTGCGCAGCTCCCGCCGCCGGGACTGCACCTGTAAAAATGCCAGCAGATACGCCAGGCCCAGGGCGATGGCATACACCACCGGGAACAGGTGCTGCATATACCACAGGCGCTGGGCGGCGGCCCGCTCCGTGGTCAGGTACGCCGCGTCGTTGATGATGACGAAGTTGCGGATGCTGCTGATCCGCCCCACCTCCGACAGGCCCATGTCGTGCAGGGCCTGCTTCACGGAGGTCAGGTCCGTGCAGCTAGGGATGGAGAACGTGGCCCCGCTGTACGCCTGCCGCATACAAATGCCGCCCCGGGTGAGGATGGTCCCGCCCGGCAGATCCTGGGTGCTCCATTCATAAACGGAGGCCATGGACAGGTCCAGGAAATACTTGGGCATATCCAGGTTCGCATAGATGTTGTTGGCCCGGCCCGTCTGCACAAAGGCTCCCACCACCCGGAAGGCCACCTGGATGATCTGGGTGTCGTTGGATTTCGTGTAGGGATAGGTGATAGCCTCCAACCAGATCCAGTCGCCCAGCCGGATGCCGTACTCGTCCATCATGTCCGTGGGAATCACACAGCGGTTCTCCGGCGGCTTATCCTTCACGATGTGACCGGTGTTGGGGTCGATCTCCAGCGTGGGGTCGGCGGCCAGGAAGCCCTCGTCATAGCCCTCCAGCCACTCCACCTCCACCGAGGTGCGGGACAGGAACTCCGGCGCGCCTTTCAGGCTGTTGGTAAACACCAGCTTGGGCCCGGACCGCAGCTCGTCCTCATATCGCTCGGCGGCAAAGGAGCCGATGGGCTGCTCCCGCTGGCCGGGACCTCCGGCGAACTTGCCGTCCCGGTAGAAGCCGTTGAAATAGTAGGGCGCGGTGGTCAGATAGGTCACATCGGCCACGCCGGGGATCTGGCTGATCCCCTCCACCACGCCGTCGCCCAGGGCCAGCCCGCTGGTGGACTGGCCGCGGATATCCGTCAGGAAGCCCCGGACGGAGCTGTCCGAGCGCAGCTTCGTCAGCTGCTGGTCATAGCGGGTGACGGTGCCCGTCAGCTGGCAGAACAGCACCGCCGCGCAGATGCCCGCCAGCACCGGCACCAGGGACCGGAAGCCCCCTCGCCGGGCCGAAAGCCGGGCATAGGTCAGGGCTCCGCCCTTCAGACTCCGGGAGCGGGCGCCCTGGGCGGTACGCCGAGTCCGGCGGCGCTTATGCCGCCGCTCCAGGCTGACCACGCTGAACACCAGGCAGGAGACCAGCGCCAGGACCAGGGTGGCCAGGGCGATCAGGGCCAGGATCCCCCAGCCCGGGGCCGCCAGATACTCCGTGGCCGTGCGCTGCATGGCCAGGGCGGTGTTGCTGAAATACAGCTCCGCCGACGCGCCGTTTTCCAGCATCAGCTCCAGCAGCTTCAGAACGCCCAGCCCCACGCACCGGCTGAGGATCCATCCCAGCACCGCCGCAGGCAGGGCCACCGTTCCGGCGCAGAACAGGAAATAGGTATGCACGTTCCGCCGGGCAGCGCCCACGCGGATCATGGTGCGGCCCACGCCCCGCTGGCGATACACCAGCAGATAGCCGAACAGCACCAAAAAGCCCAGACCCACCGCCAGGCACACCCCGGCGATGATCTGCACCATCCGCAGCATATCCTCCAGAGACTGGGACACGGCGGTGTAGCCCTGGTCGTATATGGTAATCTGGATGGAGCCGGGCAGCTGCTGCAGCCGCTCCACATATGCCTGGGCCTGGCCGTTCCGAATTTGCAGCTGCCCCAGGGTATAGGAGCAGTGGTTCACCGTCATGTCCACATCGTCCCGCACCGGGATATACACCATGGAGTCGTATTCCTCGTTGGCGGAGAAAATGCCGCTGACGGTATAGGTGTCCTGGGCATCGAAGCCCTGACTGTTCCAATAGCTGTAGGGGACTAGGGTGTCCTCCCGGGCGGCCAGGGACAGAGGCAGACTGCCGCCCACGTCCAGCCCCAGGTCATCGGCCAGCGTCTGGGAAATCAAGCAGCCCTTGCTGCCGGCGGCGTAATAGTCCCCCTGGACCAGGGTCAGCTCATCCTGCTGGAAGGGCAGCAGGTCCGCCGGGCGGTCCGTGGCCTGAGCCGTCAGGCTGTGGCTGGTGACCTGGAAGGTCTGGCCCACGGCCTCGATATCGGTGCTGCCGTCCAGCTGGGCGCAGGAGCCGTCGGGCCGGGTGATGTCGATGGCGCTGACCTGACTCAGGGACACACCGTTGACCTGATAGGGGGCGGGGGACAGCTGCTTATAGGACGGGCCCAGCAGCTCGTTTTCCGTGTATACCCCCTGGACCAGATAGTAGTGCCCGGCCTTCCAGATGGTGTCCGAGGGCATATTGTAATCCTGGCTCAGGTCGGCGCTGCTGCCCTCCTGCACGTCCAGCAGCACCGGCTGATTCGCAGCCAGCCGCTCGCCGCTGAACAGGGTCTCGACGACGTTGGCATAGTAATACGGCAGCTTCACTTCCCGGTCCGGGGTACCCGTGCCCCACTGCCAGACCAGTTGACCGTCCGGGTCCAGGAGCGGATAGAAATCCGGGTCCTGGCCCTTGATGCGCCGGGTGGCCTGCTCCGTCAGCCGGATCACCAGCGCAAAGCGGTTTTCCAGCACGGAGTAGTCCGTCAGCGACTCCAGCGCCGGGGTATAGCCCAGGGCCATGCGGGTGGGCTCCCAGTCCACCAGGGCCGGGTCCGACCGGTCCAGCTTGCTTTCAAACTCCGTCAGAACCTCTCCGGCGTCCTCCACCACCCGGGCGGTGGAGGGATAGCCCGGGCCCAAATACTCCACCAGTCCGATGGTGGAATAATTCTCCCGGCATTGGCGCAGGGTCTCCTGCAGGGCGAAGCTCAGCCCCAGGGATGTGCCCAGCAGCGTCACCAGCAGGGTCATCAGCAGCAGAAATGCCACCGATCTCCTGCGGGTGCGCAGGGCGTTCTGAATGCCGTGTCTGGCAAACATACGGCCTTCCCCCCTTCTTTGATTTCCGTTATGTAATGGATGTTATTGCAGCCAGGCGTGGAAGGACACGCTGCCGCCGGAGTAACGCGGGTCCTCCTCCAGCAGCAGGGACTGGCCCACCCGGCGGAAGGTCGAGCGCTGCACCCCGTCCACGCTGAGCACCGTTACGGAATCCACGATGTAATCATCGTATCGGGTGTCCGTGTCCGGACGCTGGGACTCCAGGTCCGTGGGTTGGTCGGCAAGGCCCCACTCATAAAACCGCAGATGGGGCACATCCGTCTGCCGATAGTAAGACCCCGCCTCGGGGTAGAAGATCTCCACGTCGGCGTAGCTGGCCACGCCGTACCACTGCTTCTGGGCGATCCAGTCCTCCGGCTCCTCCGTCAGCTGCACCGTGTAGCTGATCCGCTGGGCGACGGGGTCCAGGGTGGTGGCGACGATCAGGGCCTTGGAGCTGGTCTCCCGGAGCCGGTCGGGGTCTGTCTGACCGGCGGCGGCCTCCGGGGATATCCCGGTCCGGGCGGGCTTTGGCTCCGTGAGGAAGGTCATGGCCAGCGCGGCGCACAGCAGCACCGCCGCCGCCGACAGCCACACCCCGGGGCGGCGATAGTGCAGCACCGACTTCACCCGGTCCCGGACCCCCACCTCGCCGAAGGCCAGGGGGCACAGCACCAGCCTGCGCCGCCGGGGTATGGCGCAGTCCAGCAGGGCCTGGGAATAGGCGGCCCGCTGGGCCCGGTCCATATCCCGCACCACCCGCTCGTCGCAGGCCAGCTCAATGTCCCGGCACAGCAGGACATACGCCGCCCAGATCAGGGGATGGAACCAGTATACCGCCACCAGCAGATGGCCCAGCGGCTTCCACCAGTGGTCCCGGCGGCGCAGATGGGCCCCCTCGTGGCGCAGCACGCTTTGCAGGGTCTCCCCCTCCAGCCCCGAGGGCAGATACACCCGGGGCCGGAAAATGCCCAGGATAAAGGGGGAGGAGATGTCGTCGCAGAGGTAAACCTGCTTCCCCACCCGGATGGAGGCCGCCACCTGCCGCCGCAGCCGCAGATAGCTCACAGCCGCCCAGCCCAGCACCGCCGCCATGCCCACCAGCCATACCCAGGCCAGGTCCGTCAGGGTAATCCCCGCTCCGGGGGAGGCCGTCTCCATGGCCGCGGCGGCGGGAAGCGCCGCCTGCCCCGGCTGGGGCCGGACGCTGAGAACGCTTTCCGGCAGCACCGGGCACATCAGGCACACCGCCACCAGCCCCCACAGCAGGCAGTTGCCCCACTTGGGCATCCGCCGCCGGGTCACCAGCCGCACCGCCAGGATGGCCAGCACCAGAAGTCCGGCGTTGGCGCTCATGCCCGCCACCGCCAGGAAGATCCGGCAGAGCACGGGTCATTCCCCCTTCCGGAATTTGCTGATCATCTCCTGGATCTCCTCCGCCTCCTGGGCGGACAGGGGCTTCTGTGCGGTAAAGGCCGCCACAAAGGCAGGCAGGGAGCCGTGGAACGCATTGTCCACAAACTGCTCGCTGCGGCGGGAGGCAAACTCCTCCCGGCTCATCACCGAGGACACCACCCCGTTCACATTCTGAAACAGCCCCTTCTCACACAGCTTGCGCAGCACCGTATAGGTGGTGGGCTTTTTCCACTGGAAAACCTGCTCGCACAGCTTCACCAGCTGGCCCGAGGGAATGGGCTCGTTGTCCCACACCAGGTTGGCAAACCGCTCCTGCACCTCACCGATCTCCATCTCACGAACACGCATAAAATGACCCTCCTTGAAAAGTTTATGGCTTGTAAACTTATATCAGTCTATCATACGTCACCGGCTTTGTCAAGTTAAAGCAAGAGAAATTCGATCTGCGCCATTTGTTTTCATCGGAAGGACAAATGTTGCGCATCTGTCCTTCGTATGGAAAATTTGTGCAATTTCCCTTGCCGCTTTTGCAGCTTGCAGGCATGGGTGTGTCCCGGATTTTTGTAAACCAGGCTGCAAGTTCTATTTTGACGAAACATTTTGCAAGCCCGCCCCCCACAGGCTCCATTTTTACCAAATGATTCGGTGTTTTCATGGGCTTAATGGAGAAAATGCCGCCCCAGGCGGCTTTTTGCGGAAAACCGATTCACAACCCCGGGCCGGTGTGCTACATTTATCCTGGACCAAACAAAGAAGGACTCTGCGCCCGGCGCGGAGGCAATATGTAGGAGGTAAATCCATTATGATCCAGCTCACCGACCACGGCATGTACCTGGTAAACGGCGTTCCCCAGGAAACTGCGGCCACGGCCCAGGAGGAAGCCCGCCGCCGGACCATGGCCTGGCAGATCCTGCAGGCTCACAACGTGTCCCCGGACCCCATGCAGCTGCGCATCCGCTTCGACGCCATGGTGTCCCACGACATCACCTATGTGGGCATCATCCAGACGGCCCGGGCCTCCGGCATGGAGAAGTTCCCCATCCCCTACGTGCTCACAAACTGCCACAACAGCCTTTGCGCCGTCGGCGGCACGATCAACGAGGACGACCACATGTTCGGGCTCTCCGCCGCCAAAAAGTACGGCGGCATCTACGTCCCGGCGCACCAGGCGGTCATCCACCAGTATATGCGCGAGATGATGAGCGGCTGCGGAAAGATGATCCTCGGCTCGGACAGCCACACGCGCTACGGCGCGCTGGGCACGATGGCGGTCGGCGAGGGCGGCCCCGAGCTTGTCAAGCAGCTGCTCTGCCGCACCTATGACATCAGGCGCCCGCAGGTGGTCGCCGTCTACCTGACCGGCAGGCCCCACAAGGGGGTCGGCCCGCAGGACGTCGCGCTGGCGATCATCGGCGCGGTGTTCAAGAAGGGCTATGTGAAAAACAAGGTCATGGAGTTCGTCGGCCCCGGCATCAAGAGCATGACGACCGATTACCGCAACGGCGTGGACGTCATGACGACCGAGACCACATGTCTCACCTCCGTCTGGTGCACAGACGACGACACGAAGGCCTACCTTGCAAAGCACGGCCGCGCGGACGATTACCGCGCGTTAAAGCCGGCCGACGTGACATACTACGACGGCTTGGTCTATGTAGACCTTTCCACCGTAAAGCCGATGATCGCGCTGCCATTCCACCCGAGCAACGCGTTTGAGATTGACGAGCTGAACGCGAATCTCGGCGACATCCTGCGCGAAGTAGAAAAGGAAG